>Ga0181597_10001231_pt1 | contig 28870 bp, 26 predicted proteins | sample 041ome_5_FD_148647 | JGI IMG/M metagenome (GOLD analysis project Ga0181597, IMG submission 148647) | Coastal salt marsh microbial communities from the Groves Creek Marsh, Skidaway Island, Georgia - 041403US metaG (spades assembly) | ecosystem: Environmental > Aquatic > Marine > Intertidal zone...
TCTGGTTTACTTTGGTTTACTTTGGTTTACTTTGGTTTACTTTGGTTTACTTTGGTTTACTTTGGTTTTTAATCACGTTATTTTTGCTCGCCATTAGTGTCTTTTTATCACATTATGCGCAAATAATTTCTTTATTTATGTAAAAACCTCATTATGTCAGCAAATTGCGATATTTGTGAAGACGTGATAGAAAAATCTATGATAGCGGAATTGTTCCACAGTTTCATGTAACTGCCAACCTTAGCTTTGTTGCCCCATATATGCTCAAAAAACTAAGCCATTCCATGATAGGTCAAATGCTGTTCTCGATTGTATTTGCGTGCATTATTTTTATTCTAGGGATAACAGTTAAATGGCGGCATGAAAACCGTACTGTTTATCAATTGGTAAAACAAAATAAAAAACCCTACATAATCATCTCTTGGCATGAACATATATTGGGTATGACTTGGAATCTGCCAAGACCTATTACAACGCTAAACTCGCCTCACTCAGATGGCAGAATACTTGGGAAAGCGGTTCAGATGGTTGGGCTTAACGTGGTCTGGGGCTCATCTAACAAGCAAGCTCTTACTAGTCTTCGTCAGCTTGCCAAGGAAATTAAAAAAGGGCGCAATGTTGGGATTACGCCTGACGGGCCTCGCGGTCCAGCAAGAACACTTGCGATGGGCCCAATAGCATTAGCCCATATGAGCGATATTGAAATTATTCCAGTGGTGTTTACAGCTGATAGACAATGGCTTCTGAAAAGCTGGGATAGAACTAGAATCCCAAAGCCTTTCAGTAACGCTATTATTTTATGGGGCGACCCGATTAGGCTTGATATGCTAAATACGGCGAAGAGAACACAGATATCAAAACAATCTCTTGAGAATTGGCGTTGTCAAATTGAAAATAGATTAAATTCATTAACCCAACAATGTGACGAGCTCTGTGCTAAATCTTTTAAAACAAACTCCCGCAAAAAAAGGGGGCCATAAAGATGCACATCAACCCTTTTGCTTATCAGATTTTCTGGATTCTACTGGAACCTTTTATTCGCTTGTATTTGTATGTGCGCATTATCCAGAAAAAAGAGAATAAAACGCGTATAAAAGAGCGGTTTGGTTATGGGTATAAATCCAGCCGTCCTCACGGCACCTTAATCTGGTTGCACGCCGTATCTCTTGGAGAGTCTAACGCGGCTATTAATTTAGTTACACATTTTAAAAAGATGCGTTCTGAATGGCATTTCCTTATAACCACAAATACCATAACAGCGGCAGACCATGTTGAGAAGAGTTGTGCCGACATGCCTGTTACACATATATTCCAGCCATTAGACCACCCGCGATGGGTATCCAGCTTTTTAGAATATTGGAAACCAAATGGTGCTATATTTTTGGAATCTGATTTCTGGTTTAATTTAGTCACTAACGCTAGCAAAAAACAGCTCCCTGTCATTTTTGCTTCAAGCCAAATATCACACATTGCAAAAGCCGGATGGCAGAAAAACCCATCACTAGCAAGAAAGTTATTTTCCAGCCCATCCTTGATTTTAGCTATCGACGATAAACAGAAAAACAACTTCGAGGCATTAGCTGGGGATATAAAGAATAACAATAGTCAAACCGTAAGAATTGTCGGCTCCCTTAAAAGCAGAATTTCCAATAATGGATTAAATTCGGCTTATGAAGAAGCTTTGAGACACTATGCCAAAAAAGCTAGGTGCAAGTTTATACTGGCTGCCTCAACCCATGAGAATGAAGAACAGCTTATCGCCAAAGCTGTTGCCAAATTAACCAATGCAGATGAGTATCAATTGATATTTGCCCCGCGTCATCCACACAGAGCAGCAGAAATAATAAAACAACTAGGCATGATGCCACAACGCTCGCAAGGAGAATTGCCGCTCCGCCAAAACCCCTATTTTTTAAGTGATAGCTTTGGTGAAATGACAAGCTTGTATAATGTGGCAGATATCATAATAATGGGGGGAAGTTTTTTTCATTCTGGGGGCCATAATCCCATTGAGCCAGCACTTGCTGGAAAGCCTATGATTTGCGGTAAATCCATCTTTAATAACGAGGCTGATTATATTGATTTAATAAAGGCTGGGATTATTAGCCAAATTGACTCACATGAAACAATAGATGAAACATTAACCGAGATTCTAAAATCCGATAAAGCAATGTTGCAGGCTATTATCAAAGGTCAGAAAATGGCTCAAGAGGCTTGCATGCGTCCTGTAAAAGCGGCACATTATATCATATCAACCATAGAGAAATAATCTCAAATGCCATTGAAAACACCTAAATTTTGGTCAGGACTTAACTGGCAATCCATTCTTTTATTTCCACTTAGTTATATATGGCGCCTTGGTCACTACATAAACCAGAAAAATGCGCAGCCTCAAAAAAGTGATATACCCGTAATTTGTGTTGGTAATCTTACTGTTGGAGGAAGTGGTAAAACGCCGGTTGTAATAACGCTATGCCGATTTTTGTCTGGCATTGGTAAGTCGCCATCTGTGTTAACGCGTGGATTTGGTGGGCGTAAGAAAGGGCCTGTTTTTGTAAATTCTAATCTTCATGAGTCGCAAGATGTTGGGGATGAGCCTTTAATGATGTCAAATTCAAATACGGTTTGTGTAAGCCGCAATAGACCCGCTGGCGCTGCTTTTATTTCATGCGAAAAAGAACTTGATTGTATTGTAATGGATGATGGCCTGCAAAACCCAACCTTAGAAAAAGATCTAAAGATTGCTGTTTTCGATGGGAAATTTGGGATTGGAAATGGACTTTTATTACCAGCAGGGCCAATGCGGGAGCCGTTAGATGATGGATTAAAAAACGTAGATATGGTTATTTTTAATGGAGATGATGAAACAGGCTTAACACAAAAAATTCCATCACATATTCCAATATTTACAGGCGAACTTCTCCCAGATGATGAGATTATCGAACATCTAAAAGGCAGACCTGTTTATGGCTTTGCAGGTATTGGAAATCCTTCTCGTTTTTTCAAAACACTCCAAAATATCGGAGCTGATATTGTTGGTGAAACCCATTTTGCAGATCACCATCCCTATACCGATACTGATATGTCACAATTATATGAGGACGCAAATCAAGCTGGCTCTGAGCTTGTTACCACTCAAAAGGACTGGATGAGATTGCCTGCAGAGTGGCGAGAGCGGGTATTGACTGTGCCTGTAAGAATTCATTTCTCTTCAGCTGATTCTATAAAAATAGTGTCCCTTCTGGAGACCACATTTAAAAATGTCCTTTCATCGCAATAATAATCTAAAGCAGTTTTTAATTCGTTATATAAGCTGGCCTATTGAGGCGGTATTTTTGTTTTTTGCGCTTCTTATTTTGCGCCTAATTCCAATTGATATTGCCAGTGCTTCTACAGGATGGCTTGGCTCAAAAATCGGCCCCCATACAAGCTGGCATAAGCGCGCAAATGCTAATTTAAGGCTTGCTATGCCAGAGCTTACAGAACAGAAACGCCTTGAGATATTGACTGGCATGTGGTGGAATCTTGGTCGAAATATAGGGGAGTTTCCACATACGCTCACATTAATGAATTCACATAGCAGGGTTAAGATTGAAGGATTGGATAAAATTTCAGCGTGCGAGCAGGGTAGTATAATTATCGGCTCACATCTGGCAAATTGGGAGGTCGTGCCAACGACCCTTAAACGACTTAACCGAAAATCAGGTGTCGTCTATCGCCCTCTTAATAATCCGGTTGCAGATTTTCTGATTCAAAAACGCCAGAGATATTTAAATGCTGCGTTTTTTATAAAAGGCCGTGAAGGTGCCAAAGGAATGCTTGCGACTATTAAGGAAAATGGAATTATTGCATTATTAATTGACCAGCAACTTCGTGAGGGGCGTATGGTTCCATTTTTTGGAGTGCCTGTAAAAACACCTGTCGCCCATATAAAAATCGCTGCCAAACAACAAATAAAACTCTTTCCGCTTGAGACCATCCGAATCAAAGGCGCTTACTATAAAATGATTGTTCACGAGCCAATTACGGTAAGCAAAACAGCTTCAGATGACGAAATATTCGCCATCGCCTTGCAAATTAATAAATTATTAGAAAGCTGGATAAAAGAGCGACCAGAACAATGGTTGTGGCCTCATCGACGCTGGGGAAGAATTAAAGGCTAGAACAATTTGGGTTGTGTGGTTATAATGTTATCATCTACAGAAACTTTTTTAGTTTGCGTTTGATTCTGCCGCGAAATATTGGCTTTTGTGCTACCATCTGAAATCTTTTCAGGGTCGAGCTGTGCGTGTCTTGTTGCATCAAAAAACTGCAAATTTATAAGTGCGCCAGTCGCTGCATCCTGTGATTGCTTTATAGGATTTCCATCTAAATCCGTTACAAGCACAAACCCTTTTTCTAAAACCCGCTTGAATGAGAAAGCATTTAGCAATTGTTCGTATCTTAAGATTATCTGGTCTGAATTCGAGAGCTTTTTGTCTATTTGCGCGCGCATACGCTCATTTGCGGTGATAATTCGGGTTTGAATATCCCCTAATTTTTGAATTGGGGTTGGCAATCGCTGAAACAAGCTTGCTAGCTTATGTTGTTTAATACTCAGAATATTTTGCACATTTTTTTCAATTTTTTCATTTAATATATCTATCCTCTGACCAAGTTGATTAATCTGGTCATATGGATGTATCAGCCCCCGAAATGCGGCGGTAAGCTGATTGTCTTTAAAATTAAATTTTCTATCCAAGGCACGGCTGGCTCTGGAATTAAGTTCTGATATTCGGGCAACCAGTTCTGTTAACACTGGTGTTGCCATTTCTGCAGCAGCAGTTGGGGTTGGCGCTCTTTTATCGGATACATAGTCTATTAGCGTTGTATCTGTTTCATGCCCAACAGCAGAGATGACAGCTATATTACTTTCAAACACAGCTCTTACAACGATTTCCTCATTAAAACACCACAGATCTTCAAGCGATCCACCACCGCGCGCAACAATAATAAGGTCTGGTTTTGGCACGTGCCCATCTTCGTGCATTTGATTAAATGCTTTTATGGCATGTGAAATATGCTGTTCTGCGCCCCTACCTTGAACAGGGACTGGCGCTACCAAAACACGGGTGCCAAAACGTTCTGACAATCGATGAAGTATATCTCTTATGACAGCACCTGTCGGAGATGTTACAACGCCTATAACAGACGGCAGGTAGGGAATCTCCTGCTTGCGATCTTCAGAAAACAACCCTTCTGCTTGAAGTCGTTGCCTTAGAGCCTCAAGCTGTTTTAACAATGCGCCTTCACCTGCAAATTCAATTTGAGTAACATTGAGCTGATAGCGTGACTGACCTGCAAAAGTTGTTAATTTTCCGGTGCAAATTACATCCATGCCCTCTTCTGGCTGAATATTTATTTGGCTGAGCTGTCCTTTCCAAATAACCGAAGCAAGTGTTACATTCACATCTTTTAAACTGAAATATATATGCCCAGAGCCAGGAAAAGCAGGCTTGGATATTTCACCGCGAACTCTTACAAACTCGAAATTGGATTCAATAGCGCGCTTAACCGCATTTGATAAGTCAGCAACCGAATATATAGGCTGGTTTGAAAGCCTGTCTGATTGAGAGGGAATGAGGTTTGTCATTTGAAATCCATTGTTTTGGCACTCTATTTATGGCACAGATATGTCCACAAAGACAACGGGTGCGTTATCTGTAATATACCCCAACTTTACAGGGTAGACACCTTTTCTTAGGGTAATCTTTTGGACGGCTGGGTATGAATATATTAATTATTGGAGGCGGCGGGCGAGAACATGCACTTGCGCGCGCAATTTCAACATCGCAAAAATGTACGCAATTATATGCAGTGCCCGGAAATCCCGGAATATCCCAATTTGCTACCTGTCTTGAGAGTTTTTCTGATAACCCCCAAGCCATCATTCAAGAATGTAAAACCCGGAAAATAGAACTTGTTGTGATAGGGCCTGAAGTACCATTGGTTTCTGGTCTTGCCGATGCATTGCGTAATCACAATATCGCAGCTTTTGGACCAAGTGCTGCCGCCGCCAGATTAGAAGGTTCCAAATATTTTGCACGTGATTTTTGTAAGCGTTATCGCATACCCCAGCCTGCCTATGAGCGTTTTACAGACATTCAAAAGGCTAAAGAATATGCCCGTATGATTGGCCCTCAATCTGTTATAAAAGCAGATGGTCTTGCCGCTGGCAAAGGGGTTGTGGTGTGTAATACGACAAAACAAGCCTTTGATGCTATTGATATGATGCTTGAAGGCGGTTTTGGCAATGCCAGTCGAACCATCTTAGTGGAAGCCTGTATCACAGGGCCTGAGCTATCTGCATTTGCACTTGTCGATGGAGAAGACGTTATTTGGCTGGCAAGTGCGCGTGACCACAAACGGGCATTTGATAGAAATGAAGGCCCAAATACGGGCGGTATGGGCGCTGCAAGCCCTTCTCCGGACGAGACTGATAGTTTGCGCAAGGATATTTTAGAGAATATATTAAAGCCGACAGCAAAAGGCATGGTTGCAGATGGCACGCCCTATACAGGGATATTATATGCAGGGTTAATGCTTACAGATGAAGGCCCGCAGGTAATAGAATTTAATTGTCGGTTTGGCGATCCAGAAGCTCAAACTATCCTGCCACGTCTGGAAAGTGACTTGCTTGAGATAATTATATCGCATTGCAATCAAAAACAACAAGAAGCACAGATTATTTTCAGCCCTGATATTGCGATTACAGTTATCATGGCTAATAAGGGATATCCTGGCAGCTATCAGACAGATTCAATTATCAAACAGTTAGATACGCTCTCACTAGAATCAGATAGATTTATTTATCATTCAGGCACAAGAAGAAGTGAGAAAGGCGATATCATTGCATCAGGAGGGCGTGTTTTAAGCATTACCGCAACTGCTAAGACTTATAATGAGGCTCGCGAGAAAGCATATGATACGGTATCCCAAATAAAGTGGAAAAACGGTTTTTACCGAACAGATATTGGTATTTTCTAGCGTCTTTCAGCAAAAAATTCTTCCAGCAGCTTGGATGCCTTAGATGCTTTTATACCGCCGTAAATTTCTGGTTTATGGTGACAGGTGGCATGACTAAATACATGGCTTCCATGCTCTACCGCACCTCCTTTCTTATCTTCTGCGCCATAGTATAACCTGCGAATTCTTGTGTTTGAAATTGCACCAGCACACATCGCGCATGGCTCAAGCGTCACCCATAAATCACATCCTTCAAGGAATTTCTGATTTAATAATCTCGTTGCTTCCCTTAACACAAGGCACTCTGCATGCGCAGTTGCATCGCGCTGTGATTCGACAAGATTATGAGCAGACGCAATCACATCTCCATTAGCACTAACAAGCACAGCTCCAACAGGAACTTCCCCTAGCTGAGCTGCTTTATGTGCCTGTTGAAGGGCTAATTCCATATAATCTATAATGTGCATATCAACGCAATGGCAAAACTATACTAAAAAAGCAACATCTTGTTTTCTTCTGACTATTTTTTCCTTTTTTTTTATGTTCTAATCCGCTCATCATGTCTCTATTAAAACCCTCTTTTACCCTTGACGAAGTTGTCCAGAGCGAGCGCATTGCAAAACGAATGGCACGCGCTGGTTTATGCTCACGCAGGGACGCTGAAAGCTGGATAAGAGCTGGCAGGGTAATGGTAAATGACACCCTTCTTGAGACTCCTGCCCATATCGTCGGGCCTGACGATAAAATTAGTGTAGATAACAAGCCTCTGCCAAATCCAGACGCAACGCGCTTATGGCGGTATTATAAGCCACGCGGGCTTGTTGTCTCTCACCGAGACGATCAAAATCGAGAAACACTTTTTGACAGGATAAAAGATAGGCTTCCTCGTGTGATGAGTGTTGGAAGGCTTGATCTTGACTCTGAAGGTATGATTTTATTAACAAATGATGGCGGTCTAGCCCGCCATCTTGAGCTGCCCAGCACAGGTTGGACACGCAAATATCGTGTCCGCATTTATGGCAGAATTGATGAGAAACAGCTTGAAGCCCTAAAAGAAGGGATTACCATTGATGGTATTCATTATGGCAGTCTTCTTGCGCGCCTTGATAAACAAATGACCAGCAACGCTTGGCTAACCATTGCTATTAAAGAAGGAAAAAATCGTGAAATAAGGCGCGTTATGGAATATCTTGGATATTCTGTTAGCCGTCTTATCAGAACTTCTTATGGACCATTCCAACTTGGCAATATGGAAGAAGATGATGTGCTGGAGGTCAAGCATGCTGTCCTGCGCGAACAGCTTGGACAAACCGATAAAGAAGACAAAAAACTAGCTATATCTGGTGGCAGGCAAAAAATAACATCTGGGAAACACGATTCTGTTTCTGGTAAATCAAGGGATAAGAATGCAAATAATAGGCGGGGCAAAGCGCGGCGCAAAGCTCGCTGAGTGCAAGAGTAGTTCAGTTCGCCCAACTGGCCAGAGAATAAGAGAAGCTATCTTTAATATTTTAGCTGGCGGGCGTTTCACGCCAATGATATCGAATGCAACTATCGTTGATCTTTTTGCGGGCACAGGGGCACTTGGGCTAGAAGCCCTATCTAGAGGAGCAAGCGAAGCCTACTTTGTCGAACGTGACAAACAGGCCCTTGATACGTTACGCGCTAATATACGAAAGCTAGACTATCTTGAGACGACAACCATCCTAGCAGTTTCTGTTGAAAATATTACAAGATGGGCCTACCCACCAGCTGATATTATCTTTTGTGATGCACCTTATGGCGATAACATAACCTATCAAGCGCTTCACAAAATGGCAAAAACAGGTGCCATCAAAAATGGGGGGCTGGTGATAGCAGAAATGCCTAAATCAGAAAAGTTAGTTTTACCTAATGAATTTAAATTTGCAGATGAGCGAAGCTACGGGATCACATCTATCCATCTATTTAACTGGATAACAGATTAGCGTCTGCCAAATAGGCGCTCTACATCTAAAATTGAAAGGCTGATATAGGTTGGCCGGCCATGATTACATTGTCCAGAATTTGGGGTAACTTCCATATCTCGCAATAGCTGGTTCATCTCAGCCACAGATAAAATCCGCCCGGAGCGAATTGACCCATGGCAAGAAATTGCTGCTAAAACATGGGATATTTTATCTTCAAGGCTAGTAGAGTTTGATAAATGCACAAGTTCTTCTGCAATATCTTTAACAAGCTCTTGAGCATTCACCTCCCCCAATAAAGCAGGTGTTTCTCTTACTATTAAAGCATCCTCTCCAAATGCTTCAATAACCAAACCAAGCTGATTGAGCGGCTCTAAATGATGTTTAATCTTTTCTAATTGTTCTGGTGTAAGAGATATAATTTCTGGCAGTAGCAATAGCTGTGTTTTAAGTGTGTTAAGAGCTAAGTCAGCTTTCATCCTTTCCATCACAAGGCGTTCATGAGCCGCATGTTGGTCAATAATAACAATTCCTTCTTTTGTTTCAGAAATAATATAATTCTTATGATATTGCGCTCTGGCAGCGCCAAGAAGATTTTCAGTGAATTTCTGGTTATCATTGGTTTGCGAATTAGTATGCTCTTCTTCTGTTTTTGCAAGCGGCGAAGAGCCAGAAAACATATCTGATGGGGATGAAAAACCAGGGGCAGCGGGGCTTTGTAAATACCCTGAATTTTCCCGCTCTAAAGCATTGCTTTGCGACAGATTTGGATAGGCTGTTCGAGTAGAACCTATTCCCCGTGCGCTGACAGCCAGACGATTTAAAGTATTTTGAGCGCCTTCTGCGGTGGCAATAATACCACTTTCCCGCAAGGCAGACTGAATAGAGCCTACTATCAAACTTCGTATCGTGCCCGGGTCTGAGAAGCGCACTTCACTTTTTGCTGGATGCACATTTACATCTACATTTTCAAGAGCCACCGATATAAAAAAGACAATAATCGGATATCTGCCTTTTGGAAGGGTATCTGAATACGCTGCACGAACAGCCCCTATAAGCTGTTTATCTTTTACTGGACGCTGATTCACAAAGATATTCATATATTGCGTTGTGGGTCTGTTCATGGTGGGAAGGCCCATTAACCCTAAAAGGCTACAGGTGTCTTTTTGTGCATCCAGCACCACAGCTTCTTTTGCAAACACATGGCCTATTACGTCTGATAATCTATCGCGAATGGCGGAACCTTCATCTGTTCTGGCAGGAAGATTTAGCAAGGTCTTACCATTATCCGTGAAGATAAATGAAACATCTGGCGTTGCCATGGCAAGTTGCTTTATAACTTCGATACATTGGCCAGATTCTGTTCGCTGTGTTTTCAGAAATTTGCGTCTTGCCGGAATTTTATCAAACAGATCGCTTACGCTAACCGTTGTCCCAACTACACATGCAACAGGTTCAGGCGCATAAATATCGCCATGCTCAATTCGTATTTTCCAGCCATGTTCCAATGTTTCAGTTCTGGAAGAAATCTGGAGATCTGATACAGCGGCGATAGAGGGAAGCGCTTCTCCTCTAAAGCCAAAACTCTTAATCTCAAATAAATTTGCAGCTGGTAATTTAGAAGTCGCGTGTCTTTTAACGGCAAATGACAGCTCTTCTGCGTTCATTCCGCATCCATTATCACTCACAGAAATAGAGCTTACGCCACCATCTGTTATGTCTATGATAATTTGAGTTGCGCCCGCATCCAGCGCGTTTTCAACGAGTTCTTTAAGCGCGCTTGCTGGTCGCTCAATGACTTCTCCAGCCGCTATTTGATCTACAAGGTGGCTCGGTAATAAACGAATTCTATTCATCTAAGCGTACTTTTTCGTTTAAAACCTATTACTAGGTTATTGAATTTGCACTTCATCGCCATACACACCATCAAATGCAGGTGTGGCACCTTCATTTATGGCTCTTTTCTGCATACGGATTATGCGAATTCGCCTGTCTTCTGCCATCTGATCTAATATAGGACCTACATCTGGCAGGCCCCCAAAAATAACATTAATCGGCAATCTACGCTCAAAAATTATACCGGTAGTTTCTTGGTCAACTTTTACTCGAATATCCGGCTCTATAGAGCTCAGATCAAATAATTCATCATATCCAGATGCTGTAATATTGCGTCGCTCGAATAAATTATTCATCAGATTTCTGGATGATTTTTCATCCACACCCAAGTCAGTGTTAGTCGCATCAGGTCGTTTTGTGAACTCCGGGGGAAGCGATAATGGTGGTCGCACAACAACCTGAAATTCATCTGGTGTAGATTTCTCAGTTCCAATTGCGCGTCGATAATCAGAACATGCAGTTACGCCAAGAATCATGACAAAACCAATTATCATCGAAAATAAACGTCTCTTATGCATCATTCCTCTCCCAACTTTGATGATGGCCATATAATGACATAAATCATTATTGCAACGCCAGCACATATCGCAATATCAGCAATATTAAAAGCGGGCCAGTGATAACCGCCAATATGAAAGTCGAAAAAATCCACTACCTTTCCATACAAAAATCGATCAATTACATTTCCAGCTGCACCTCCAGCGATAATGGCAGATCCAATTTGTTGCATACGTTGCTGCAGGTGGATCTGGCTTATAAGAAATAAAATCACAAGCAATGCTAAAATTGGAATAATAAAACGAATTATTTCAGGATACGATGACATAATTCCAAAACTAACACCCTTATTCCAAACAGGTGTAAGGTTAAAAAATGATGTAATAACAATCTGCTGGGGTATCTCAAATAAGAGTGAGAGCATCCATTTCTTAGTTATAAAATCAATAACAATAATCACCATCGAAATCGCAGCAAATCGCATATAATCAGGCTTTTTAGACACGGTCATTTAACTTTTAATCCATCTATCTAAATTGCTAAAATTATCTAAATTGTTAAAATTATAATGTCATTAATGTTATTTTGCGCCACCTATGACGTCTTTGCATCTCATGCATATATCTTCATTTGTGGCTACTTCTGGAAGAATTTTCCAGCACCTTGCGCATTTACTACCCTCTGCTAAATGAATCTCAACTCCTAATTGTTCTGCATTATCATCGATGATTTGCACGTCTGAGGTTATAAATAAAGCTGGTAAATCCATGTCAGATAAGAGCTTTGCTTCTGCTTCTGGCAAGCTTAACAGGACAGATGCTTGCAGGCTCCCACCAATTTTTGAATCAGACCTTGCACTCTCCAATGCTGTTGTGACTTGTGATCTGATAGAGCGCACCTGCTCCCATTTTTGAATTAAAGATGCATTCTGCCATTCCTTTGGCATTTTTTGATATTCATGAAGATGAATAGAATCTTCTGAATTTCCAGTATAGGCTAGCCATGCTTCATCTGCTGTAAAGCACAAAATCGGCGCTATCCATGCAACTAGACTTTTAAAACACCTATCCATAATGGTTAGGGCTGCTCTTCTGGGCTTGCTGTCAAGCGCGTCACAATACAGCATGTCTTTTCGAATATCAAAATAGAACGCTGATAAATCGCTATTACAAAAATCATGAAGCTCTGTGAAAACTGCATGAAAATCATAAGCATTAACTTTTTCTGTGACAATTTTATCTAATTCAAACAAACGGGCCGCCACCCATTTTTCAAGCTCTGGCATTTCATCAAACGCAACTGGCTGCGAGATATCAAAGCCATCTAAAGCGCCAAGTAAATAGCGAAGTGTATTGCGAATTCGGCGATAATGATCTGATTGCCGTTTCAGTATTTCTGGTCCTATTCTAAGATCGTCATAATAATCAGAACTCACCACCCATAGGCGCAAAATATCTGCTCCGCTTTGCTGAATAATTTTCTGTGGTTGAATGACATTTCCAAGCGATTTAGACATTTTTCTGCCTTGCTCATCTAACACAAATCCATGTGTTAAAACGCCTTTATAAGGCGCTTTAGAGCGTGTTCCACATGATTCTAGCAATGATGAATGGAACCAACCACGATGTTGATCAGAGCCTTCAAGGTATAAATCAGCAGGTGAGTGCAAATCCTCGCGCTGCTCAAGTACAAATGCGTGTGTTGAGCCTGAATCAAACCAGACATCTGCAATATCATTCACTTGTTCATAAGAATCCGGATCATAATCATCACCTAAAAATCGTGATGGGTGAGAAGTAAACCATGTATCACAACCCTCTTCTTTGAAAATTTGGGTGATTCTGTCTACCACTGATTGATCCTGTAATGGTTTGCCAGACTTTTTCTCAACAAACACAGGTATAGGCACTCCCCAAGCGCGTTGTCTGCTAAGGCACCAATCAGGTCTATTCTCAATCATAGAAGTAAGGCGTTTTTGTCCTGCAGGCGGATAAAAGGTAGTTTCTGCTAATGCGGCAAGCGCATAGTCGCGAAGACCATCACTTTCCATGGAAATAAACCATTGGGCTGTATTTCGATATATTACCGGGGCATGAGAACGCCAGCTATGCGGATAGGAATGCGTTAAACTGCCTATTCCAATTAATCCATTATGCTCTGCCATAATCTCAGCTATTTTCTTATTATCTCTTAGCACATGTAAACCTGAAAACACTGGCAGATGTTCCATCAATGTTCCATTTTCATTTACGGTATCTGGAACAGCTATACCATGCTTTAGATGAGCCAGCTCATAATCCTCAGGACCATGACCTGGCGCAATATGAACAAAGCCTGTTCCTTGTTCAGTGGTAACATAATCGCCTGCTAGCATTGGAACTGAATAATCATAGCCAACACCTGCCATCGGGTGACTTGCTATAGAATCCTTTAATTGATGCCCCTTAATTTTGTGGAGAGTCTCATATTCCATAATTCCGCATTCAGAACAGATATTCTCAAGTAATTTCTCACTGACAATTATCACCTCCCTAAGTGATGCAAGGGAGCCTTCTGATATTTGTGTAATCTTGAGTGCGATGTAATCAATCTCATCACCATAGGCTAATGCGCGATTACCAGGCATCGTCCAAGGCGTTGTAGTCCAGATTACAACAAAACTTCCAACCAGCTCTTGAACTGCACATTCAACAAGCTTGAATTTCGCAAAAATAGTTGTAGAAATATGGTCACTATATTCAACCTCGGCTTCTGCCAATGCCGTCTTTTCTACAGGAGACCACATAACTGGTTTAGAGCCACGATATAGCGATCCCTGCGTTAAGAATTTACCTATTTCTGCTGCGATAATTGCCTCCGACTCAAACTTCATCGTAAAGTAAGGGTCTTCCCAGTCACCAAGCACTCCCAATCTTTGAAATTCTTCTGACTGAATATCCATCCAATATGCGGCAAAATCACGGCATTCCTGACGAAATTCCTTAATCGGGACTTCATCTTTATCTTTTCCTTTTTTGCGATATTGCTCTTCAATTTTCCATTCAATCGGGAGACCATGACAGTCCCAGCCAGGCACATAATTAGCATCTTTGCCTAACATAGACTGAGAGCGATTAATCACATCCTTTAGAATTTTGTTTAATGCGTGTCCAATATGTAAATTGCCATTCGCATAGGGCGGACCATCATGAAGAATAAATTTTTCTCTGCCGTGTCTTTCTTCTCGCAATTTCTTGTATAGATCTAGCGCCTTCCAACGCGCTATGATTTCAGGCTCCTTTTGGGGAAGTCCACCACGCATTGGAAAAGACGTATTTGGAAGGAATACGGTATCTTTGTAATTTTTAGCTGTCTGTTGATTATCTGACATCAGAATTTCTCATGATTAGCATCTCATCTTTATTTTATTTTTTATCTTCCAGCAAATCTCTTGCTGTTGCTGCATCTTTTGATATTTGGGCTTTTAGTGAATCGATAGAATCAAATTTTTTCTCTCCGCGCATATAATGATGCAGATTAACACATAATCTCTCGCCATATATATCTTCGTCAAAATCAAATAAATGTATCTCAACCATTACTTTTCTATCTCCAATGGTGGGTCTAATCCCAATATTGGCTACCCCCATTAACACTGGTAAATCTGGAACATCAATTATCTGTGTATCACCTTCTAATGAGGCATTCTTATCTTCAATAACAGCGGTAATAGCATATACACCATAAGCGGGAACTTGATATTCTTCTAAGTTGAAATTAGCAGTTGGAAAATCAAGTAAGCGTCCACGTTTATCGCCATGCTCTATCGTGCCACAAATTGTAGGAGGTCTGCCAAGCATTTCTGCTGCATCATCTATGCGTCCAGCCTGCAATGCAGCACGCACTCTGCTTGATGAGACGGTTGCCGATTTATTATCAACCTTTAAAGACACATCTATGATCTTGATATTATATTCACCGCCAATCTCAGACAGAAGGCTCATATCGCCTGCTCTTCCGCGGCCAAATGCAAAGTCAGAACCAGCCACCAGATGCGATACCCCCAATGGATATAACACGTCTGACACAAATTGCTGAGGCGATAATTGGCGAAGGGCATCATTAAAGCTCACATGAATAATTATCTCGACACCATGCAATGATAAGGTACGATTTTTTTCTGTTATATCAGATAGTAAAAATCCAGGCTCATTCGGGCGAAAATATCTCCTTGGATGCGGATCAAACGTTATAACACCTACTTTTGTTCCGTCATTTTTAGCTAATGAAAGCGCTGTTGAGATCAATTTTTGATGTCCTAGATGAACACCATCAAAATTTCCAATCACAGCTGTTAAAGAAGTGTCTTTAAGAGGGGCATCCCCAATAGACCAGTGAACAATTTTAGTTGCCATAATATCCCTATACAGATTTGGCGAGAATATAACGCTTTTTTATATCTAAATTCAATTGAAAGGATTAACAATTCCAGACTATTATTTACTTAGTGACTGTATGAAGCGTTATACATAAAATTTTATAGGGTAGCTGCACACATTTTTAATCAAACTATATCAATACAGTTACAAAGTATCAGCTCGTTTGACATGGATTATAAATATGGAATTTTCTACTGAAGGATTATCATTTTCTCAGATTTTATCAAAGCCTGAGTTTTCAATTTTTGTAAGCTATTTTTCTAGTTTTCTGTCTGGAATTGGGACATTAATTATTGGGTTTTGGCTATCTGGAAAAGCAGAGCATTCCATAAAGCACATGCTTGGCAGTGTGCCGCGTTTAAGCCCTATGCTTATTCCAATAAGTGGTAGTGTTACCAGATATGCTGGAATAACTGTCACACTTGTGGTTTCCCTTAGTCAGTTCGGCATACAAACCACGTCAATTATTGCTGTTCTTGGTGCGGCAGGTCTTGCTATTGGTCTTGCATTACAAGGCACATTATCGAATGTTGCTGCTGGCGTAATGCTGTTAATTCTTCGTCCGTTTGAAACTGGTGATTGGATTGAGGTTGCTGGCTCGTCTGGCGCTGTTCGGGAAGTTGGATTATTCACCACTAAAATAGATACATTTGATAATGTCTTTATTTCTATGCCAAATTCAACAATCTGGTCTTCAACAATAATCAATAATTCAAAACACACTCAGCGAAGATTAGATATTGAAATAGGGGTGAGTTATAATAGCGATTTAGATGTGGTAGAAGCAGCGATGCTTACGCTAGCTGATGACCCGCGTGTTCATACAAACCCACCACCACAATTTCACGTTCTCAATTATGCAGATAGCGCTATTCAAGTTCGATTGCGGGTCTATGTGGATTATGCCGATATGTTTACGTTAAATTGGGATTTGAACAAACAAATCAAAAAGCTTTTTGAAGCACATAATATTGAAATTCCATTTGCTCAACTTGTAGTTCATCAAGCACCTTAACACTCTACAATAAGTCACCCTCAGATTGGGCACCCTCTAAGTGATTATTTGAAATTTTTTATAGTGACGTAATGGCTGGCAAAGATAAAAACACATCTGTTGAAATCAACAGAGAAACATTATCTGGAGGAATTCTTCAAAAACTTGCGGCAGAACGTGCAGGTCAACCTGTAAAGCTTCTGAGCGAAGAAGAGCTGCTTCAATCACGCCGAAATTTCATCCAAGACACCCATTCAGGCGAGGATATATGGATTTTCGGATATGGGAGTCTTATTTGGAATCCATCTTTTGATTTTGATCTACGGGAGCAGGCACATTTATTTGGATATCATCGCCGGTTTTGTTTGAGAACAACTATCACCCGCGGAAGCCCCGAGAAACCAGGACTTGTTCTCGGCCTAGACCGCGGGGGCTCAGCCAAAGGCATAATTTTTCGGATGCCAGCTTCTATAGCCGCTCAGGAATGTGATGTAATCTGGAAGCGAGAGATGTTAAGCGGAGCTTACGCGCCAAGTTGGGTCAAGGTCAAAAACCAAGATGGCGAGGTGGTAAAGGCGATTACGTTTATTATCAGACGTGATCATCCCAGTTATGCTGCCAGTCAGCCAGAGCAATACGCTGCTAAAATAATCGCAGAAGCGTCAGGCATAATAGGCGCAAATTCTGAATATTTATTTAATACAGAAGCAGCGCTAAGTGCAGAAGGTATCCATGATTTCAGCCTAAAGCGACTTACATCTTTGGTGAAGCACTATCAGAACAGATAATGCCCCGCAATTTAAGCAAACATTAAAGCCGTTATCTTAGCTAGGCCAAGTACCGCCCAAAGCACGTGTTAATTCTTTTGCTGTACGAAGGGTAACTCTTCCAAAGTTTGGTAGCTTATGCTCCTCAATGCGAACAGACGGACCGCTTACAGACAATGCGCCAATAACAACAGAATTCGCATCGAAAATTGGAGATGCGATACATCTCAGTCCCTCAGAATTTTCCTCATCATCTATAGCATAGGCAATCTGTTTAGCTTTAGCAATCTGGCGCGAGAAGGATGCCTCATCCATGATACTTTTGCGCGTAAACTGAGTAAACCCTGCCTGATTAATAATCTGGCTAACCGCACTTGGCTTTGAAAAGGCAAGGCAAATTTTTCCAACTGCAGAGCATGTCCAAGGAGCTTTTGCCCCAGGCTTTGAGAGCGCTCTCATTAATTGTGGGCATTCCACCTGGGATACATACACAAGCGAATTACCATTATTGTCTAACAATGCAAGGTTCGAGGTCTCTCCTGTTTCTTGCATCATCATCCGCAAATAGGGGCGCGCCATATGGCTGATATCTCTTGAACGCATGTAGGACGAACCAACATTGAATGCTTGCACACCAACGAGCCATCGACCCTCTTCAAAACGCACAAATCTATCAAGCTGGAGTGTTGTTAGCAATCGATGTGCTGTTGAGGGCGCTAATTTAACACGTCTTGCGAGCTCAGAAAGGTTTAACCCATCCTGTTCTTCTGCTAATTTTGATAACAAACTTAATGCACGGGATACTGATTGCGTATGTCCGCTTCTTTTTTCTGAAAATCCATCTGGCACTTTATGTATCCTAACATGTTGTACCAGCCCCAAATTAAAGATGTGCTGTTTTCAGGTAAAAGGCAAGGATAAAGATTAATTAATTTTTTCTAATCTAATAAAATCAGTGTATTCTTGATGCTGTTTCTCAAAAACCTGACTATAATCAAATTAAACTAATTCATATTTTTATTTCTGTTTGTCCTAATAATGCGTTTCTATTTCATCCAATTATTTAGAGCTTTGCCTATAAAATATCTTTGACCTTAAACAATATGCTCGTTATGTAAGTATAGATTTGTTGCTATGAGTTTGTACCAGTATCTGCATGATGTTTATGCGGCAAACGCTTTCTTTTTCGGGGATATGGTGAAATTGGTAAACACGCTGGATTCAAAATCCAGTGCCGCAAGGCTTCTCGGTTCAAGTCCGAGTATCCCCACCAAATAGAATAAACCATATGACAAACAGAAAAGGACAAGTTGGTTAGCCATGGCTGGCTACGCGTATCAATGAACGCTAGGATGAATAAAACACTAACAAAAAATAAAGAACCCCAGAAAAAAATATCAATTTTTTTCTTTCCTGGATGACATTAGGGCTAGTTTGGTTGACGTTGATGCTGTGTTTTAGACATTTTTCCTGAACCGAGTTTTGTTTCCTTATGTTTTTTTGCTTAAAAAAATAGGCCAAAGATATAGGCTAAAGATATGAGATGTGTATAATAGTCGTCCGTTCTTTAATTTTTCTTTAATTTAATTCTCGAAACCAATTTTTGAGTTCCCCTTTCAACTCTGTAAATAATGAAGAGTGTGCTTCAGATAGCTATATCTCAAAAATTTACTTGTGTTTTCGCATGAGGCTATCTAACACCACACCAGAATGGCCGTTTCAGAGGAGCTAAAAATGTTAAAATGGGCGCCTTATAGCTCCAAACTGCACGCAATTTCATCATTTATTCAACGAAAAGCAGGTAGTCAGAAAGCGCGCTGGGGACTATATTTTTATTCTGCATTAGAATCCATTATAATTCCCGTGCCAACAGACCCCTTGCTAGCTGCATGCGTTTATGCTGCTCCAAAAAGATGGTGGAAACTTGCAATCTGGACGGCAATTTATTCTGTTATGGGCGGATTGATAGGCTGGGGATTGGGCTTGTTTATGGGCGATCTTATCAGCTTTATGTTGCAAAATGATACTATTCCATTTTTATCAGCCAAAAAATTTGAGGCTGTCTCCAACGGATTTTCAGAACATGGCTTACTTATTATAGTGTTGGGGGCTTTTACACCGCTGCCTTTTAAGCTCGTAACTATAACAGCAGGGTTGTTTCAATTTGGCGTTTTACCCTTTATTATCGCAGCATTATTCGGCAGAACGGTCCGGTTCTTGTTAGTAGCTGGATTAATAAAATATCACCAAAATCCAAAAATGTTAATTTTGATCAGCTCTATTATTGGAATTGTAATTACTGTGAGTTATATCTTTCTAGGATAGTAACTATATCGTAACAATAATCATCAATCTATATTGGGTATCCATAATTGCAGATTTCTTATAAACAAGCGTTGATATTGTCTGCTTTGGCCTCTTTTGGCCTTCTAGCAGCGGCGTTCTGGTTTGAAATTATCGTTGGACTTCCTCCGTGTAATTTATGCATCTGGCAACGCTGGCCTCATGCTATCATTATCGCAATTGCTGGTATCGGCCTTGTCGCTATCAAACAAAATTGGATGTTATTATTAATAGTGCTGTCTGCGATTATCACAGCTCTGTTTGGGTTATATCATTCTGGGGTAGAACAAGGATGGTGGTCTGGCCCTTCTGGATGCAGCAACCAGTTGAATTCAGACACAGACATATCTAGTTTAACAACATCCCTTTTAGAGATGCCGGTAGTTAAGTGTGATGAAATTGCATGGTCGCTAATGGGAATATCAATGGCTGGTTGGAATAGCATTGCAAGCTTTGCTATTGCCGTATTTGCTTTTCTCTGTTGGAAGAAATTAACACAAACATATTAAAACAAGCACTGGGATAGTATCATGCATAATAAGCAGCAATTAGCGGAGTTTCTAAGAGTAGACCATGCAGGTGAGCGTGCTGCACAAACAATTTATAAAGGCCAGTTAGCTGTGTTAAAAAACCAACCTGAGGCAGCGGAAATACGGCATATGATGGAGCAAGAGCAAGTCCATCTTGATACCTTCGAAACACTCTTAAATGAATATCAGGTTCGTCCCTCACTTTTAGACCCTGTGTGGGGATTTGCTGGCTTAAGCCTTGGTATGGTTAGTGCTGCACTTGGGCCCAAAGCAGCAATGGCGTGCACGATTGCCGTTGAGGAAGTAATCGGCGGACATTATCAAAAACAGGTCGATGTGCTGGAGCATACTGATGTTGACCCTGACCTTGTAAACACATTAGCACAATTTCGCGATGAAGAGCTTGAGCATAAGGATTTTGCGGTGGCTAGCGAAGGCGAAAAAGCGCCTGCCTATCAGCTTCTAAAATTCGTGATACAGACAGGATGCAAAGCAGCTATTAAGGTTGCTGAGAAAATCTAAGAGCTTAGAAGAGACAAAAATCTATGATACCAGATACGCAAACCCTAATGAGATGGGCTGTCCAATTCTAATTCAACATCCCAGTAAAGATAATCTCTCCAAGTATGATGCAAATGGTTTGGGGGAAACTTCCTGCCATTTTCCTGTAATTGATAGGTGTTTGGTCTAATAGGAGGTTTGATAGGGCTGACACCTCCTTTGCTAGGCATTTTATTGGCTTTCTGCAAATTACATCTGGTGCAGGCCGCTACAACATTTTCCCAATTTGTTCTGCCGCCTCTAGAGCGTGGAATCACATGGTCAAATGTTAATTCACTCGCCACAAAAGGTTTGCTGCAATACTGGCAACAAAACCCATCTCTTAGAAAGACATTAAAGCGTGTGAATGCTGGATTACGAGACTGATGAACATATTCCTTTAATGCGATTACGGACGGAAGCTCAATCTGAAAACTTGGCGAAGATACGACACGTTCATATTTCTTAACGATATTAACGCGCTCAAGAAAAACAGCCTTTACAACATCCTGCCATCCCCATAATGAGAGAGGATAGTAACTTAAAGGTCGATAATCCGCATTTAACACTAAGGCTGGGGGAAGTTCACCAGCAGTGGAAAACACCTTTGGCGTAATAGCATTCATTCTAGAGCTTCTCTTCTTCAATAATCATATATTTAGTATTAATATAATTGAATCATAACAATATGTGGGTGTCTAGCCGAAATAAATGACAACCTTGTGACTATTCTTAAATAAGTCACTTCTCTTGTTATTTTTTAACTTAGGTGGCTATCGATAAATTGCCTTGCAGAATCAAGACCTGTCTCACTTATTGAGTGGCCAATGCCCTTCTCCAGAACCACCTCTACATCATATCCTTTCTCTTCAAGATGAGACTGTGCATCTATTAATGCAGTTGCTGGAACCACATCATCCAAGTCCCCATGTATCAGCAATATTGGTGGGCTCGAACCGGTCGCTTCGGCCAGTCTTTGTTCTGTTAGGAGCGCGCCTGAAAAGCTTATTAATCCAGCTAATTCATATGCTGGACCAGCCGCCAGCGTCATCATTCCCCCTTGCGAGAAGCCCCCTAATATAATTTGAGATGCTGGCAGCGAGAATTCGTTAAAGACACTGTTAAGTAGTTCATCCAAATCATCCATAGCCATTATAGCGCCATTCTCACCTTGCTGAATATCAAACCATTCTCGCCCATGGGGTGACGCTGCACATGGATATGGGGCGTTTGGCGCATAAAATGCGCATCCTTGTTTAACTTGTCCTAAAATAGGTGCAAGACCAAACATATCGGCGGCATCCGCTCCCCAGCCATGAAGCAGAATTATGAGTGATGTTACCTCATCTGCCTTGATGGGCGGTTGATAGATACCCTCAAATTTGCCAATTTTTTTTATTTCTGCCATGGATTAATCCTTTTAAATGGTCTCAGTCGTGACTTTCTGGCGCGCTTTTTAAAAAACGCCCTTGGGCTTTATTGTTGCATCTTTATGGCATCCTGCAAATACTATATGCATGGTCGTTAATCCTAAAACAACACATCATGCATTGTCATTGATTAAAGATATGGCACCTGTCATCACATCTGAATTATATGCTGATATTAAAGACAAAAACGGATGGCGCACCAGATTTGCACCAAGTCCAACTGGTTCCCTGCATATAGGGCATGCCTATGCTGCCTATGTCGTCTGGCAAATAGCTGGCGAAAACCCTGATAAATTTTTGTTACGTATTGATGATTTGGATTATACCCGCTGTTCCGATAAATATATCAATCAGCTGAAAAACGACTTAAGTTGGCTGGATATTAGATGGAATAGTCAAGAAATATATCAGTCTCAGCGCTTGAGAAGATATTCACAAGCACTTCAAACTTTACTGGAAGCAGACCTTATCTATCCGTGTTATTTATCACGAATGGAAATATCTGACTTCTTGTCACCGCCTAGCATAGCGCAAATATCACAACCTTGCACACGCGGAGCTCTTTCTCCTAGAGAAATCCATAAAAGACAACAACGCGGCATAAAACCAGCTCTAAGGCTGGATATGTCCAAGGCTATTCAACATGTTGGAGAAGTCAGTTGGACGCGTCTTGATGGAATTATTATAAGGGCAGAACCTGCCAAATTTGGTGATATTATCCTTGGCAGGCGGGATATAACAGCCAGTTATCACTTAAGTGTGGTTTTAGATGATGTAGACTCAAATATCGAAGTCGTGACGAGAGGGGAAGATTTGCGCTCAAGCACAGATATACATTGCCTGTTACAAAAATTATTAGGGCTTTCATCGCCTGTTTATTTTCACCATCCTGTTATTCTAGGTGAAGATGGGAAAAAACTCTCGAAAAGACACAAATCACCCTCATTACATAACTTACGAAATACAAATTTAACTCTCAAAAATATACTTAAAAAAGAATTAGTGATTAATTTTTAAGCTTTGGATAAATAATTGGTCAAACCCAGCTTCTCTTCTTGACATAAAAGATTGAACGTCACATATATTTGTCATATACGATTATGTTCGTATGTTTCCTCCCTAAACTTGGTCGTGACTCTGTCACGACCTTTTTTTAACTATATTATTGATAATTAGGAAATTTATTGTTTCTTTAATTGAATTAATGATCAGGGAATTTAAGCTGATTGATTTGTCAATTTTGGCTTGCCGATAATAAGCGCTACTGAAATTAAGAAAATCGGGGCAAATACTATCATCATCATAACCGCCCATCCTAATTCACTATGTGCCATACCAGACAACATCGAAGCTATAGCAACAACGCTAAAAATGCAAAAATCTGCAATACCTTGGACTCTGCCTCTTTCTTCTGGGCTTGCGCTATTTGCAATGACGGAGCTGCCTCCTACATATAAAAAATTCCAACCAATGCCTAAGAAAATCAAGGCACCCAGATAAATATAAAAACCAGTTCCACTAAGTGCTATAATTGATGCGGCAACATAACACGCTAATCCAGACCATAATATTTTTCCAACGCCTAATTTGGCAATCAGCACTCCAGAAAATAAAGAGGGTGCAAACATCGCTACCACATGCCATTGGATCACACGCGCATTTGCTTCATGCGATAATCGACTTACATCCACAACTTGAAGCGGTGTTGCGGTCATCAAAAACGTCATAATACAATAACCAAGAGCAGCCGCAATTAGCCCTGATAAAAAAGAGGGCATTTGAAAAAATTTAGTGAACGGTTGTCCTTGTTGTTTCTGTCTCTTAACTGGAGGTATATCTAATCCCCAGATTATAGGAATCGCTATCATCTGAACCAGACCAGTTACAATAAAGCAGCCAGCATATAGGCTATTTGGCAACAGATCTACAGTGCGATAGGCAATTTCAGGCCCAATAATAGCTGAGGCTAATCCTCCTAATAATACGAATGAGACCGCTTTTGCTTTTTCAGCGCCTTGTGCTACATCCGCTGCAGCATATCGATAGAATTGCGCAACTCCTTGACCTAATCCCAGTAAAAATGAAGAAATCACAAGAGGCGCAAAACTCTCTGTTAAGATAGATAAAGCTTGACCAAATGCACCGACAGTCACCATCAAAACGCCGATTAGGAAAATCAGCCGCCTGCCAAAATGCGCCATTAGTAATGAGGCTGGGATTGTGGCTACCATAACAGCAATGAATTGTATAGAAACTGGCAACGTTATGAGCCAAGGTAAGGGTGCTAAAAGAGACCCCACCAATGCCGTATTGGTTAAATTCACATTCATAACCGTCATCATTAAAGCTTGGCAGGCTCCCATTCGCCAAACATTGCCAGAAACACCTGTGAACATTTTCATAAATTAGGTTTCCCTTGGCGGTTAGATTCGCTGTTAATAGTGCCAGACTGAACGAATGAAACAGCAATATTATCAATTAGCCGGGTTGCGCCAACATAAAGGGCCACAAGCAATCTTGCGTCTTTTTTAAATGTGCTCAAAGGCTCAAGGGTTATGGGATCTCTAAGACTGAAATAATCAATTTTGGTAATGCCAACGCGCGCAAGCTCATTAATTGCATTTTGAATAGCTTTTGAGACCTCAATCCCTGATTGTAGATTCTCAGCTGCAATTTGCATAACCCTGTAAATATTAGCCGCTATCTTGCGCTCACTATCAGACAGATAGCTATTTCGAGATGACATTGCCAACCCGTCAGTTTCCCTGAAAGTCTGACCAGCAATAATCTGAACAGGTAAATCCAAATCACGCATGAGTTGTTTTATCACCAGTAATTGCTGATAATCCTTTTCACCAAAAATGGCTATATCAGGCTTTATCTGATTAAATAGTTTGATAATTATTGTAGCTACACCGCCAAAAAAATGTGGTCTAATCTGTCCTTCAAGGGGTTCAGCGACCCCTGTCGGCGCGATAATTGTGGCATGGCTTTCATGATACATCTGAGTAGGGTTAAAAACCAAATCACAGACCCTCAGTTCTGATAGTTTTTCCAAATCGTGGCTTAGTGTACGAGGATAGCTATCAAAATCTTCTGTCTGTGAAAATTGCTGCGGGTTGACATAAATTGAAGTTACAACCTTATCACAATTCTCGCGTGCAAGAGATATAAGTGACAAATGACCTTCATGTAGACTGCCCATAGTTGGCACTAGTCCAATTTTATACCCATTCTGCTGCCAGCCTGAAATCTGAGCTTTCAAGTCAGCAAGACTACTCACATATTTGATCATTTTTTTGAAGGCCAAAAACAATGCGAATCGTCAGGGAACCTTTGTGATATGACATCTTCGGCATAAGCTTGCGCTGCTTCTTGAATGATACTTTGAACATTTGCATATTGTTTAACAAATTTCGGAGTGAAATCTGAATAAAGTCCAATCAGATCGTCCGTGACCAGAATCTGACCATGACATGTTGGAGATGCACCAATCCCAATTAGCGGTATGGTAGCGCTCTGTGCCAGCGCGTGGGCAACAGGTTCAATAATGCCTTCCAACACAATTCCAAATGCGCCTGCATTGGTAACAGCATCAGCATCTTTTTGTAATTGCTCTGCCTCGCTGGCATCTTTTCCGGTAATCCGAAATTCAGATGTTTGACTAAATTTTTGCGGAAGCAGCCCTATATGGCCTAATACAGGTATTCCCGCAGAGGTAATTGCTTTAATCTGAGGCGAAATAGAGACACCTCCTTCCAATTTAACACCGCAAGCCCCGGTTTTCTCAATAACTGTTTTGGATGATTGAACTGCAAGCTCGACACTATGCTCATAAGTGCCATGCGGCAAATCGACAATAACCATTGCCTGACTTGAATGAGACATAACCGCTTTTCCATGTCGTATCATCATTTCAAGGTCAGCCCCTTGCGTGCCTTGCATTCCATACAACACCATAGCAACTGAATCTCCCACAAGGAGCATATCGCAATAAGGATCAAGAGCCATCGCCACCGGAGCTGTATAAGCTGTTAAACTCACAATCTTGCGCTTACTTGAAATAGATTGAAAATCAGCTACTGTCAGCCTGCCCTCAGTCATTGTCTCTCCCCATTATTTGCCGCTGATACGATACTTAAAAACTTGGAACAAGGTCTAGCAACTTATATCTCACAAAAACATAAAAATTTGATTTTGCTTTCAACTAATTGCGTTTTCAAACTTTCGGCTGAAAACTATCTTTGGTTACTCTAGACCAATAATTCTGTATTCTGGGATCTTCGCATATTGATTTTGAAAATACCACGCCCTGCTCTGCATCTGGATAAATCTGCGAGGCCAGCAAAATCTCAGACTGACTAACCCGGTGCACAAGATGTCTTCTTGTTAATTCATCTGGCGTATATAGTCCAGATGCTCCAACTAATTTAGCCAAGGCCTGGCGGGTTGTTTTCTGAAATTGAGCGATTGCTTGCGCTTTTGTGTCAACATCAATTGCCCGGCTTCGCTTGGGATCCATTGTTGCAATTCCTGTTGGACAATTGCCATTATGACAGGTTCTTGCTTGAATGCATCCTGTAGCAAACATAAATGGGCGTGCCATATTCACCCAGTCAGCCCCAAGCGCACAAATTCGTGCGATATCAAATGCAGATACAATTTTACCAGAAGCCGCAATTTTTATTGAGCTCCTCAAACTAGCCGCTCGCAGCGCATTATCAACATATACAATAGCATCTCGAAGAGGGCTTCCAACATGATCACTAAATTCTGTCGGAGCAGCGCCAGTGCCACCTTCTGCTCCATCAACTGTAATAAAATCTGGCTTAATTCCTGTCTCAACGATTGCCTTTACAATCGCCAAAAATTCCCAAGGATGGCCAATTGCTAACTTAAAGCCTATCGGTTTACCGCCACTAAGTTTTCTTAAGTCATCAATGAACCTAAGTAGCCCTTCTGGTGTGTAAAAAGCACTATGTTGGACAGGGGAGATGCAATCAACCCCTGAGGACACCCCTCTTATTACGGCTATTTCATCACTAACCTTTGGTGCCAATAAAACACCGCCATGACCAGGCTTGGCACCTTGGCTTAATTTTACTTCAATCATTTTCACCTGATCAAGAGATGCCTTTTCAGCGAATTTTTCAGCATCAAATTCGCCATTTTGGTTGCGACAACCAAAATAACCAGTGCCGATTTGCCAGATCAAATCACCATTATGTTTCTGGTGATATGGCGTAATGCCGCCTTCACCTGTATTATGGGAAAACCCACCTATAAATGCGCCCTGGTTAAAACTCTCTATTACTGGGGCTGATACTGCTCCAAAACTAGTTCCAGATATATTGATTACTGATATCTGATAGCTATGCGCCCCACTTCCAACCGAAATCCTAAAGTCACTATTATCAACTTTGGTAGGCATTAATGAATGATTTATCCAGACATGTTCTGTACCATAGACTCGCTCTAGCGTTCCAAAAGGAAGCGTGCCATCCCTGCCTTTGCTTCGCTCTGTTACCATTAGATGTTGCTGACGCGAAAAGGGCACCTCATCATCTTCTGATTCTATGAAATATTGACGAATTTGTGGGCGGATTTCCTGAAGCAAAAAACGCAATCTTCCTATTAACGGGTAATTTCGCAAAACAGGAGATTTTCTTTGCGTAAAATCAAAAACACCAACTGCAAAAATAGGAATTAAGAGTACACAGCCCCATCCAAAAATAGCCTTCTCTGGAAATAGCCAGAAAAGCAGGATTGAGCCAAACAAAGCAGCACCTACAATTAAAAATGGAATAAACCTTATCATAAACATACCCACATCGTTTTATTATCTTCCCTGTTAAGCTATTTTATAATTTCAAGCAGTTGTCTGCATCTGGCAGCGTTAGTCGCTTTTTTTCCAATCTAGTTAGATTTTGCTTCTCTGATAGTTCACGCTTCTTTGGCTAAAATTGTTTCTCCTGCGATGCATGTTTGTTTTACAATTCGTAATGGCGAAAAATGACTTGGAACATATAAGTCCATATGACCCCCAAATGACAGAAAACCAAACACTTGACCCTGTGATAAGGTGTCGTTGATTTCAACATCACATTCTGGATACAAGCGTGGAATGACAGAGCTGAAAACCAATATCAACTCTTCTGGTTCATTGTTTTGGGCAAGATCTGTTGTTGTCGTCGTTATCATAATCTTTCTAGAAGATGCATCCTCTAATTTTTGCTTATCTTTAATCTTTATCGATGTTGGCGCATGAAGACTGGCGGGATAAAATAGGCCACATCTTATTCCAATTTTTAAATATTGCCGCGGCGGTATAGACGCTATATCAGGCGAATTTATCTGCTCTACAGCAGAGACTTTTCCACTAACAGGCGCTATTATGATACCTTGATTAGTCGGAATTGTCGGCGTTTGGAACCGAAATAAATATATCCCTACAGCTATTGAGCCGACCATAACTAAGAGGGGTGCTACCCAAAAAGCGCCGA
>Ga0181597_10001233_pt1 | contig 28858 bp, 28 predicted proteins | sample 041ome_5_FD_148647 | JGI IMG/M metagenome (GOLD analysis project Ga0181597, IMG submission 148647) | Coastal salt marsh microbial communities from the Groves Creek Marsh, Skidaway Island, Georgia - 041403US metaG (spades assembly) | ecosystem: Environmental > Aquatic > Marine > Intertidal zone...
TGTCTGAGCGCCAAGACCCCGCAGCGACTATCCTTTGAAAGCGTTTGCCTATCAAAATGAAAGGGCGCGCCGCATCGCTCTCTGGTCTGTAGTGCATTGAAAATAAAAAGCGTATGCGATAGTTTTTCCAGATATGGCTCTGCAAAAAACCTATTACCAAATCCTGAGCGTCGCAAACTCTGCGCCAGATCATGTGATTAGGGCTGCATTTAAATCTCTTACGCAAAAGCACCATCCTGATCTCAATCCAGAAGATGCAACCGCCCATGCCAAAATGACTGCGCTCAACCAAGCCTATGCAGTGCTATCTGACCCAGATAAAAGAAATCACTACGATTTTTTGCTCGAACAAGAAGCCCGTCTAATCGCAGACCATAATACAGCAACAAATCTCCAAACGTCGAAAACCAAAACGCATCGCGGTGAAGCGCTTTCTCTTGCGACACTTACGGGCACAATGCTTAGCATCGGTTGCCTCGCTTTCATCTCTCTCTTTACCCTTCAAGACCCCCAAGTGGCTTTTTTGCGTAACTCGATATTAGTTCAGCTAAATCAGCTTCATGCATCGAACCGACCCACCGATTGGACAGTATCTGGACGCAACGGCGCCACCAATAATCCAAGCTTTGTGGATGATGAGCCGTCGCACCTCGGTGGCCGCGATGCCGTCCCATTTTCAAATACTATAATCGATTCTGACGACTGGACACTCTTTGATTCAACGAATGGGCTTATTCAGACAGGTTTTGTGGATGGTAAGCGCCTACGCCTTACCGGCGACTATAACGTTGTATTTTCAAATATCGGTGGCCGAGATGCTATTAGTGCGAAATTAATCGGCTTCAAAAATGGCGAACCCCGACTTATCAATCGATTCATGATTCGAAGGAACGAATCGTTTGCCATGAAGGGCTTAGAGAATCGACGATATGAGGTGCAATTTCAGCGTCCTACGGGAAAGCTACTCCAAACGCTACCCGTCGACTTAAGAGGCGCAAACACCACTCAAAGGCTAGTTGTTAGCCTCGCAAAATAAGACTCTAAAGAGCGCCTATCGATGCTTTAGCAACCCACGCCCACAAACTCGGAAGCAAATTGGTGTCCTTAAACCAAGTTTAAAACGGTTCTCTTTGCTTGTAACCAATACCCGGCGCTAAACATCCAATTGATTTATCACCCTACGCACAAAAACACGGTCTCAATATTTTGAGGCTATCCTTGACTGATGTGTCACCTTAACGAATGAGGTCTTCTAATGCCTTGCATCATCAAGATTGCTCGCTAATCTCACTTATTTCCATAGAAAGGGGCCGTAAAGGAGAAAGATCACCGCCCGTGCTAGTTATTCTGCCTACCACAGTGGTTGAGTTCTCGGTACGGCATCATAGGCTAAAACCAGCCCCCACGGTTCAGCTTCAAATTAGCTTTAGAATAATCGGGACGACTTCTGACCCGCTAAGTGGTAATCATTGGCTCAATAATCGCTAGAGCCAAGCGTGGATATTTAAGAGCTAACATTTCTTATTAGCTTTACCCAATAAACCAACACCAATACCTCATAAATCGACAACCCTCATCGATCTATACAGCGCGGTAAATATTTTTGAGACCTTCGATAGATGATCTGACCTAACCCATAAAAATTTAGCCAGGAAAATGTGGTTAGAGGAGGAAGTGGCGCCTTCGTCGGACGACCGCTATGATCAAGACTTTCATCGAGTCATCGAAAGAGCATCTAAAACATGTCGAAAGGTACTGGTTTTGTGTGGAACGAACGCTACATGTGGCATGATAATGGCGCTGCCCTCGGACAGTTGCCAGCGGGCGGCGCGTTTCAGCCAGGATTACATCTAGAGAATCCAGAAACCAAGCGGCGGCTCAAAAACCTACTTGACGCTTATGGTATGACGCCTCAGCTGATCGACCTTGCGCACTCGGCAGCCTCTCAGCAGACCCTCGAACGCTTTCATACCCGAGAATATATCGAGCTGGTTCGGGCCACTAGCGAAACCAGCGGCGGTTCCGTAGGACAAGCTTGCCTTGCAGGCCCAGGGTCGTTTGATATTGCTCGACTTGCAGTTGGCGGCACTTTTGCTGCAGTGGAATCGGTCATGTTGGGCCAGGTTGGAAATGCCTATGCCTTAACTCGGCCACCGGGCCACCATGCAGAACGGGACCGTGGCCGAGGTTTTTGTATTTTTAACAATATTGGGCTCGCGATTTTAGAAGCCCGGGCCCAAAACTTAGTCAACCGTGTAGCGGTCGTTGATTGGGATGTCCATCATGGTAATGGCACCCAACAGGCCTTTTTTGACGACCCGAATGTCTTAACTTTATCGATCCATCAGGAAATGCTGTATCCCGTTAATCTGGGTAAGATCGAAGAGACCGGAGATGGCCCGGGAGACGGTTTTAACATCAATATTCCCTTACCCGCTGGGTGTGGTGGCGGCGCTTATCTCAAGGCAATGGACGCCGTTATTGAACCTGCGCTTAGAGCATTTCAGCCTGATCTCATCATTGTTGCCTGCGGTTTTGATGCAGCCTATTTTGATCCATTAAGCCACATGTTACTCGTAGCTAACCACTACCGCAGCCTCACGAAGAAAATCAAGTCTCTTGCAGACGAGCTTTGTGAAGGCAGGCTCGTATTGAATCATGAAGGAGGCTACTCTGACTTTTACGTGCCGCTTTGTGGTATGGCTGTGATTGAAGCGATCACGGATATCGATTCCGGCGTGAAAGATCCCTATGCTGGAACGGAATTCGTTGCTAACCAAGATCTGATGCCGCATCAAGATATCAGCATTTCAAAAGCCATCGAGGGCCCTCTGGCCCGCCTGCTAAATCGAGTTAAAACGAGATGAGACCAAGGAATACCGCCAGCGAAGGGGTCAACGCTGAAATTTTTTCAGTTAGCGACCTCAATCGCGCCGCCAAACGATTGCTGGAAGGCGAATTCCCCTTGGTCTTTGTAGAAGGCGAAATCTCAAACTTTAGTGTGCCTGCATCAGGTCACTGGTATCTAACTCTGAAGGATGCAGGGGGACAGTTACGAACGGCGATGTTTCGAAACCGAAATCAAAGGGTTCGATTTCAACCAAAAAATGGCATGAAAGTATTAATTCGAGGCAAGATTAGCCTTTATGAGGCAAGGGGTGAATATCAATTTATTGCCGAGCAAATGGAGGAGGCAGGCGTCGGCGAGCTCAGACGCGCTTTCGAACAGCTGCGAGGCCGTCTGCAAGAGGCAGGCCTTTTCGACCAAGATCGAAAACGTGCCATTCCTGAGCTACCCCAACATCTCGCGATTATCACCTCGCCCACCGGTGCGGCCGTGCGAGATGTCCTAAGCGTGATCCATCGGCGCTTCCCCGCGTTGCGCTGTACCATCATCCCAAGCCAGGTTCAAGGTGCACAAGCTGCTGATCAGGTCGTCGCTGCGATTGCCATGGCCAATGACTACCTGGCAGCACCGTTCGATGCCATATTGTTAACTCGAGGTGGCGGCTCCCTGGAAGACTTATGGACTTTCAATACTGAACCCGTCGCGCTTGCGATTGCCGACAGTCGTCTTCCAGTGGTGAGTGCCATTGGGCATGAATCGGATGTCACCATTGCAGATTTTGTTGCTGATGTCAGAGCTGCCACCCCATCGGCAGCTGCCGAGATGCTTGCCCCGGATCAGACTGAATGGATGCAAACGCTCGATCAATTGGGGCAGCGAATCACCCGTCGACAGCGTCAGCGCTTGGCCATGGACAGAGCGGCCGTTGAGAGCTTAACCCGACGACTTCGAGACCCATCAAAAACTCTATCGGAATTACGGTCGCGGCTAGTGGGCCTGCAAAGACAGCTATCCTTGAGCGTAACCCGAGTGATCAGCGCCCCAGACCTGAGTCAAACGAAGAACCGGCTCAAGCTCGCGCTCGGGCACCAGCTAGCCACCCAAAGTCAGGCCCTCGCACAAATTCACACCCGCTTACCCGCAGCGTTCAAGCTCAAGATCAATCAACACCAAAATCAACTTGCGCTGCTCGCCGGCAAACTCGATGCATTAAGCCCGCTGGCAGTCCTCGAGCGAGGCTACACTTTAGTCAGAGATCCATCAGGCAAAATCGTTCGTTCCGTGACCGGCACAGCCACCGGTGACCTGGTACGAATTGAATTCGCCGATGGCGCAGCAGAGGCCCAAATCCAAAATCTTAAATCAACCACTTTAGAAGCACCAAAACGTTGAAGCTGCGATCTTTTCTATGGTGGGTAACTCTCATCGCGATGCTTCCAAACGCCAGCCACGCGGGGCCCAAACATGAACCAGTTCCCGGGGGCATCGCGATTATCCCGATCCCGGAAACGGTCGATGCGGCGTACTTTCAGGGAAAGCCAGTCTTCTTGACTGGAACACCTACTGAGCGATATGCATTGGTGGGGTTATCACTTGATCAGTCGCCCGGTCCCAACCTCTTGAGCTTGGAGAATAGCAGCATTACCTTCGAGGTCAGAGACAAAGCCTATGCCGAGGAGCACCTTACGATTTCGGATAACAACAAGGTTTCCCCACCGGCAAGAGACTACGATCGCATCGGTCGAGAACGTAACGAAATGCTGGCGGTCTTTGCATCTTTTACTCCTTTGAGAGACACCGCCATCAACCCAGAAACAGGTCTCGCTGTGCAGCTCGATTTCAAACTGCCGGTTGCGGGCAGAATCTCGTCGCCGTTTGGCAAGCGGCGGATACTCAATCAACAACCTCGCAGCCCGCATTCAGGTCTTGATATTGCCGCACCGACCGGCACGCCAGTCATGACAGCAGCCGCTGGCACCGTTGCCGTCACCGGCGACTATTTCTTCAACGGTAAAACCATTCTGATCGACCATGGACAAGGGCTGATCACCCTGTATTGCCATCTAAGCGCCATTGATACCGTTAAGGGGCAATGGGTAGAGGCAGGTGAGGTCATTGGCCAAGTTGGGCAAACCGGACGAGTAACCGGCCCACACCTACACTTTAGCGTCAACCTCAATGGCGCGCGGGTCGACCCATCGTTATTTTTAGATCTACCGTAGCGCGCTTAATTTGACTGAATGCTGAGACGCGACCCATTTGCAAGCGGGTCTTCTGTGTAGGGCGCTTATGCGGCGCCTTGTTCACATCTATGGGCTAGTGTTTTTTCTTTTTCGCAAGCTTTTTGACGTGCTGCATCAATCGTCGCTTCCGACCAATTTGGCGCTCGGTTAATTTGTTTTTTCGGCCTTTAAAGGGATTATCTCCAGTTCTAAATTCCACCCGCAGCGGCGTGCCCTGAAGATCAAGCGCCTTGTGAAATCGCTTCTGCAAATAACGCTTATAGGCCTCCGGCACCGCGTCCGTCTGATTACCGTGGATTACCACAATTGGCGGGTTGCTACCCCCAGCGTGCGCATATCTCAGTTTGATTCGACGTCCGTGAACCATCGGCGGTTGGTGCTCTGCAAGCGCATCAGCCAAGACTTTATTCAATCGCGTAGTCGACAAAGGTTTGGTTGCCGAGACAAAAGACTTCTGCACCGACTGATAAAGTAGGCCAACACCCGAGCCATGAAGCGCTGAAATATAGTGGATATTGGCAAAATCGATAAACGTTAGCCGACGTGCTAGTTCATTTTTGATGAAATCTTTCTGGGATTGGTCCGTACCATCCCATTTATTGATAGCAATGACTAGCGCCCTACCGGCCTCCAGCACATGGCCCAAAAGGTGTAAATCCTGCTCGACTAGACCTTCATGGGCATCGATCATCAGGATCACCACATTCGCATCGGCGATAGCATCGAGGGCTTTGATGACGGAGAATTTTTCAACCGCCTCAGAAATGCGCCCCCTGCGCCTAACTCCAGCGGTATCGATGATGGTATATTCCTGCCCCTCTCGCTCGAAAGGAATATAGATGCTGTCCCGAGTCGTGCCCGCTTGGTCGAAAACAACGACTCGATCCTCTCCTAGCATCCGATTTACCAATGTCGATTTGCCGACATTGGGTCTACCGACCACAGCCATTTTGATACCTCTGGATTGATGTTCCGATTCGGACGCATCGACCACCGGCAGGTGCGGGTGAACGACATCCGACATCAAGATGGCCACACCATGCCCATTAGAGGCCGAAATGAGGCAGGGTTCACCAAAGCCAAGCTCAGCGAATTCTCCAGAAACATAATCGGGGTTTTGACCATCAATCTTATTGGCGACCAAAACCACCGGTTTGCCCTGTCCGCGTAATAGCGTGGCAATGTCATGATCTCCAGGTAACCGGCCCGCCTTCGCATCGACAAGATACAGCACCACATCAGCATCTCCGATGGCTACTCGAGATTGCTCAGCCATAGGTTTATCGATGCCGTTCTCGTCCCCGGACAAGCCACCAGTGTCAACAACCAGGTAATCAAATTCGCCGACGGCGCCTCGCCCATATTGGCGATCTCTCGTCAGCCCCGGAAGACTCGCGACCAAGGCATCACGGGTTTTTGTCAATCGATTAAAAAGCGTCGATTTACCAACGTTTGGGCGGCCAACAAGGGCTATGACAGGCAACATTGGCGACTACTGGAGCTCGAACGCAGACAGGCGACCGCTATTGCCCATAACAAAAAGACGGTTATCCTGGGCGAGTACGGGCGTATAGATCCCTTTGCTATCGACTCGGCGTCGGCCAACAAAGCGACCATCAGATTGCGCTATCAAATGGACATAACCCTCAAAATCGGCCACCGCTAAATAGCTTCCTGCGGTCACTGGAGTCGTCAAATCTCGATTGGCCAGAGCCTCTAACGACCATTGTATGCGGCCATTATCCATGTCATAAGCGGTGATTTGATCATCTACCGAAACCAGATACACATTTCCAAAACCTGCGCCAAGGCCCACTGTCGTTGAGGCGTCCTCTGACCAAAGCGCACGACCAGCATTTAGGTCAATAGCGAGGATTCGGCCTTGGTAGCTGGCAACAAAGAGACGACCATTCTGAAACACCATTTTGCCATCAATATCGATTAACCGTTCTAGATCTGAGCGACCCTTGGCAGCCGCGACTCGCTCATCAATGGCCGCGATCCCTCTGTCTGAATCAATTAACGCAACCCGACCATTCGCAAATCCGGCAATGACAAGGTCATCTCTGACAATAGGGGTTGACGTTCCTCTTAAGGTCAATGCTGGCGGCGTCGTGCTAAATCGCCAAAGACGCTCACCTGTGAAGGCATCTAGTCCAGTCACACTGCCATCAATCGATTGAGCAACCGCCAGCTGATTTAAAATTTGTGGCGGCGCTAAGACCTCACTGGTTACTGTAGCGCGCCAAGCTAAAGACCCATCGCTTTGATAGAGCGCAACTACTTCACCTGCAGCAGTACCGACTAACAGCACATCATTACCTACCCCAACACCGCCTGTAATGATATCGATGTCTTTCGCAAAAGCATGGTTAACTTCGGCAGAGGTGTATATATCTCGGACATTTTGAGACCAAATTTTATTTCCGGTATTGACTTGCAGAGCCACAATCGTACCGTCCGCCGACGCCGCAAAAAGGCGTCCTCCTGCAATGGCTGGCTCAAGCTTAATCGCTTTGTCTTCAGCGCCGGCGCCGATTCGAGCCGACCAGAGCGACTTCAAAGATAGCTCACTATTAATCTTAGTAAGCGTAGCGGGTTTAACCACCTCTTCTTCTTTGTCACCAAACCAACCGCAACCGACCAGCAGCGACAACACCATTACTGGCGCTAAGAATCGCAGCATCATTATCCATTTTCCTCAGAGGCAGAACCCACGTCTGCAGCTTCTTCCATCGATCTGTCGCCAGCTTCAGATTCTATTTCAGAGGAAACATCAGACCCGTCTGGCTCTGAAGCTGCAGGGATATCGGCTTCGGCAAAGGTTAAGTCCTGGACCTTCATGGTTAATCCAGGTTGTAAACCCTCCCCAGCAGTATTTTCAGCGAGCTGGTAGCTTTGCCTGGCTTCATCTAACCGACCTAACTGATAGAGAAGATCGCCTTCAAGCTCGTTTTTAGCCGAGGTAAAGCCAGCCCAACGGATCTGCTTGGCTAGAATGGTCAGTCCCTCTTCGGCTCGATCTTGAGCACTTAATGCGCGTGCCAAACGCAATTGCACAAGCGGTGATAACAATTCGTTATCCGTATCCGAAATCTTTCGCAACGCTGCTTCAGCAGCCTGCAGATCGCCAGCGTCAAAATGAATTTTCGCGAGCTGCAGACCCGCTAACAGCGCATATTCTGAATCCGCGTAATCAAGCTGCAGCGCCTCACCCTGAGCTATCAGCGCTGCCTTATCCTCAACTACATTTCCGCGAGAGGCATCTTGGAACGCGGTAAATGCATCGCTTGCAGATGCAGCATAAGCAGCTTTTTGATCTTCCCAAGTGCGGTAGCCATAATTACCACCCAGAGCAGCGACCAGCGCAATCGCTATAAACCAGCCATTATCTCGAAAAAAGCTCTGTATTTTTTCGACTTGTTCTTCTTCACTTGTATCCAGCGCCACCCTGCTACTCCCTTATATTTTTTGCAACTACTCTGGCTCGAAAATGACTCCGGCAAGGTGATTATCCATCCGTGGCTAACGCCATCAAGACTTATCAAATCGCCGCCGCATAGCCCCAATGACTTAAGCAAATTGACTTTGCAGATAGGCCAAGGCCTCTCCCTCGGGAATCCGCACTTGTCCACCATTGCCTCGCAAGGCTTTTACCGTAATTTCGCGCTGATTAATTTCATCTTCCCCTAGAATCAGCGCCAATTGCGCCCCTGAGCCATCGGCTTTTTTCATTTGCGCTTTCAGCTTACCTGCACCGTGATGGACTTCGACTGCTAACCCCAAGTTCGAACGAACAGCCTCTGCGAGCACCATGAGCTTCGTCCTTGCGACATCGCCTACGCTAACCCCATAAATATCAACTATTTTGCTCGATACTGGTTGGTCCTCAAACATTAACGCCAAACGATCAAGACCGAGCGCGAAACCCACGCATGGCGTAGGTTTACCGCCCAATTGCTCCACAAGGCCATCGTAACGCCCGCCACCACATAGGGTTCCTTGAGCGCCGAGTTCGGTTGTGACCCACTCAAATACAGTCCGATTGTAATAATCGAGACCTCGGACGATCTGCGGATTAACCTCATAAGCAAGCCCTGCGGCGTCTAGTATCGCACAGAGGCCATCAAAATGCTGTCGCGATTCATCGTCGATATAGTCTGCCAGGGCCGGTGCATCTACCAAAAGTTCCCGCGTCTTTGGGACTTTCGTATCTAATATCCGCATAGGATTCGTAGTCATTCGACGCTGGCTATCGGCATCAAGATCGTCAAAATGCGGGGTCAAGTATGCGACAAGCCCAGCACAGAAAGCTTGCCGACTTTCCGCGTTGCCCACAGTATTAAGCTCTAAAGACACTTGGCTAGCGATTCCTAATTGATCCCACAATCGCGCCGATAGCAGCAAGAGCTCAGCATCAACGTCGGGACCAGCTAGGCCAATGCACTCAACCCCAATTTGATCAAACTGACGATAGCGGCCTTTCTGCGGCCGCTCATATCGAAACATTGGGCCGGTATACCAATATTTTTGAGTCTGATTGAAAGCAAGGCCGTGCTCATTAACCAGTCGAACCAATCCTGCCGTTCCCTCAGGGCGCATGGTCAAGCTATCTTCATTGCGATCGTTAAAGGTGTACATTTCTTTTTCGACGATATCAGTAGTGCCGCCAACTAAACGACTAAACAAGCTTGTGCTTTCCAGAATCGGTAAACCCACCTCTTGAAATCCATAGCTCGCAAGAATTGCTCTCGCCTCATCCTCAATGTAGCGAAATCGCGCTTTCTTGTCCGGTAGCAGGTCCTGCATACCGCGCACGGCTTTGATGCTATTAGACACGAGTTTTAGGCTCAGTAGATGGATCAACAGATGCTGCCTCTGCAGCCAATTTGTCAGCCACTCGCCGCCGAATCATCGCCTCTAAGTCATCAATCAAATGCTCATTGGTCACTTTCTGGCTAGGTGTACCATCCCGGTAAATCAAGTTGTTGGGGGTCGCTCCCGTTAAACCAATATCTGCCTCTTTCGCTTCTCCCGGTCCATTTACGATACACCCGATGATGGCGACATCTATCGGGGTGGTAATATCTTCAACACGCCGCTCGAGCTCATTTACTGTACTAATCACGTCGAAATTTTGCCTTGAGCAACTTGGGCACGCGACAAAATTGATGCCTTTGCTTCGGAGCCTCAGGCTTTTTAATAAATCAAAGCCCACCTTAACCTCTTCAACGGGATCAGCAGCTAACGATATTCGGATCGTGTCGCCAATGCCCTCCATCAACAGCAAGCCCAACCCAACCGCGCTCTTCACCGTACCAGAGCGCAGTCCGCCCGCTTCTGTGATCCCAAGATGAAGCGGCTGCTCAATTTGCGTTGCAATGGTTCGATAGGCTTCCACCGCCATAAATATATCGGACGATTTCAGGCTCAATTTGTACTGATCGAAGTCTTCTGCATCTAACATATCAATGTTACGCATCGCCGATTCCACCATTGCGGTGGCATTGGGTTCTTTATATTTACGCAGGAGGTCTTTACCCAAAGAACCCGCATTGACACCAATTCGAATGGGTATATTTCGATCTTTACAAGCACTGACCACAGCCTTTACCCGAGCTGGGCTGCCAATATTTCCGGGGTTAATTCGAAGGCAATCGACGCCCAGCTCTGCAACTCTAAGGGCAATCTTGTAGTCAAAGTGAATATCCGAGACTAAGGGTACATTGACTGCTTTACGGATTTTGCCGAAGGCTTCAGCTGCCTCCATGCTGGGCACTGACACTCTAACAATATCCGCACCCACCGCTTCCAATCTACGAATCTGAGCCACCGTCGCATCTACATCTAGCGTATTGGTATTGGTCATGCTTTGCACAGCGATTGGCGCGTCGCCTCCTACTGCAACATTGCCGACCATAATCTGTTTAGCGACCCGTCGCTGAATTGTCGAGGCTTGACGCACAGTAATCTCCTAATTATTGAGTATGACCCGAGCCGTTAATTCTTGTGAGGTCTGCGACGCTAAATCCACGGGCCGGTCATTAAATGCCAGAGTCACCGCGGGAGCATTACCTAAAAGCACCGTCAACGGCGCAACGCCTCGTAAAACCAACGTATCACCCGAACGATTCAAATCACCATAAATGAGTGCTTGGTTGGCGTCGGCAACCTCGATCCAGCAATCGGCCTGAAGTTTGGCAACCAATCTGTCACGACCTCCAGCATCCACTTCAATCACACGTCCTGAGGGTAAAATCTCTCGGGTGATAGAAACAGGGCCTGCTCGTCCGCTCATCTCGCCTAAGCGAAACCGCATGGGTTCTGACAATTGCCGACGATCGGCACCGATGCTATCAACCTCATCACCGACCAAAGACAGCGCTTGAGCGCCTGCTCTGACTTCCGATGGACCCGCTCTCGCTTCTTCCAGCATGGCTTCTGCGGCCGGTACTTCAGAGCGACTTTCGGCTGCACCCAAACCGTCTTCTACCACTGAAACCCGCGACCGGGACTCAGGTGGCGCCTCTAACGCCAAGTCATCATCCGCTTTATCCGTCACGATGCCCGATGACGGCGACCCTTCGTCGGCAGATAACCTCGATTCGACCGGAAGCACAAAGCCACCCAAGCCCATTTCGTCAGAATCCTTCGTCGCAAGATCTGATGGCGGTATACCGGGGACGACATCGGGAGACACCAGTTCAGTTACTGCCGCTTCACCCGTGATGGACGCAGCTCTCGGACTCGGGCTTGGTTGCGATTCCGGCAAAAATGTCCAAACCACCGCGACCAAAATCAAGATCACTAGCAAACCAATGACCCCGGAAGCTACAACTGGCCCAGAGAATCGGTTGGCCTTGACGCTCGCTGACAATTCGCTGACAGCGTCTACTTCGGTAGCCGGTAGAACCTCTTGATCGAACTGTCGAACGACGGCGTCCGCATCAAGGCCCAAAACACGTGCATAGCTGCGCAGGTATCCCCTTACAAACGCTTGCTTGGGGAATCGATCGAAGTCTCCGGTATCCAAGTAACGAATGAAGGTCGGTGTCAAGAAAAGTTGGTCTGCAACGTCCTGCTGGGACAGACCCAGGGCTTCTCTTTGGGTTCTGACCACCTCAGCGACAGACGGTGTGGTTTGATTGGTGTCTAAATCCGTCATTGGCTGATACCACCTGCAACGTCCTGAAACGCTCTGGCTTCCTCTGATGCAGGATAGATGCGCAACAGATCCGCTACACACTTCGCCCGAAGGTTCTCATCTTTGAACACCGCGCCAATTTTAGCGCAAACGAAGAGACTTTTGGCAGAATCAGGTGCCAACGCTCGGTAATTCAGGTAATTCGACCGCGCTGCGACGAAGTCCTGCCGGTCAAGGTCAAGCAAGGCCATTTCTAATAACGCACGCGGTAATCGAGGATTTAACGCAAGCGCTCGACCAAAAGCGTCTCGCGCTTGTGCAACATCCGCAACCGCCAAATAGGCCACCCCTAAGTTTTCAAAGGCCTGGGGCCGTAACTCATAAAAACGATCTTCAGTTGCGATCCTGAGTTCATCAATTGCCTCTTCAGGCCGGCCCATTGCGTACAAAAAAGCGCCGTAGTTATTGTGGGTCGCCGTCAGGGATTGATCGAGACTCAGCGCCCGTTTGAAATAATCTTCCGCTAGTTCATGCTCTCGCTCTTGCTGAAACACAATAGCCAAGGTGTGGTGAGCTCGGGCTGATTTAGGTTCTACCGACAGTGCCTTGAGCAGATTTTCCTTGGCACGGCTCAAGTCCCCCTGTCGAAGATAAGCAACGCCCAGCTCAATGGCGCGTTCGGCAACCTCAGATTCATCGACTACGGTTCGGGTCGGGGTTGCGCACCCCGTCGTCAGTGCCAAAAATAGAAGTAATGACCAAAATTTCATATCGACCCACGCTCTGATGCGATCTTGCGATACCGGGCACTTCGTCGCGTTCGATCCGCTACTTGCCCTGCGAGTTGTCCGCAAGCCGCGTCAATGTCATCGCCACGGGTGGTTCGTACCATGGTGGAAAAACCTTTAGAAACCAGATATTCCTGAAAGTAACGGACGCTAGCGGCACTCGGCCTTTTAAAACCAGAACCTGAAAAGGGATTGAAGGGAATCAAGTTAATCTTGCAAGGGAAACCCGTCAACAGGGTCGCCAATTCCTCCGCATGACAAGCACGATCATTAACACCATCCAGTAAAGTGTATTCAATCGTAATCGTGCGCTTTTCACCCAGATTTTCGGCGTAATCGCGACACGCAGCCAAAAGCTCCGCAATGGGATATTTGCGATTGATCGGAACCAATTGATCTCTCAATGCATCATTAGGCGCGTGGAGCGATATCGCAAGCGACGCATCAGTCGTCTCTTTGAGGCGTTTTATCCCGGGAACTACTCCAGCGGTTGAGATGGTCACTTTTCGTTTAGAGATTCCATAACCCAAGTCATCCATCATGATCGATACAGCAGGGATGACCTGTTCTATGTTTAGTAAAGGCTCTCCCATACCCATCAAGACAACATTGGTTACCGCTCGCCCACGCTCTGGATAGGCTGACGCAAGCTGACGCTCCGCTATTCGGAGCTGCCCAACAATTTCGCCTGCCGTTAAATTGGAGTTGAACCCTTGTTTACCCGTGGAGCAGAACTTGCAATCTAAAATGCAACCGACCTGACTTGAAACACAAAGGGTGCCTCGAGAGCCCTCTGGGATGAACACCGTTTCAATGGCACTGCCAGACCTCGCGCGCAACAACCATTTCCGGGTGCCGTCCTCTGACACTTGCTCTGATAACACCTCTGGCTCATGGATCTCAGCCGACTGCTCAAACTCTGCACGCAGCTTTTTGCTGATGTCGGTCATCTCACCAATTTGCCGAACCGAGCGGTGATGCAGCCATTTCATGACTTGCGCCGCTCGATAAGGCTTTTCACCTAAGCCTGTTAAAACCGATTTCATTTGTTCTTGGCTAAGACCCAGTAAATCGATTTTGTCTGGCGAGATTGCGTTCATCTGTCGCAGATTTGCTCGGCGTCGAAAAAGTAACTAATTTCACGTGCCGCAGAACCAGGTGCGTCTGAACCGTGGACAGCATTGGCATCGATGCTGTCGGCAAAGTCTGCCCGAATCGTACCGCTGGCAGCTTCCTTAGGGTTTGTTGCCCCCATGAGCTCTCGATTCAGAGCAATAGCGTTTTCGCCTTCTAGCACCTGAACAACAACCGGCCCTGAAGTCATGAAGGCCACCAAATCATTAAAAAATGGCTTGCCATCGTGCTCAGCGTAGAAGCCCTTGGCCTTCGCCTCGGTTAATTGCTCCATTCTAGAGGCCACGACCCGGAGACCCGCAGCCTCGAATCGACTGAGTATTTGACCGATCACGTTTTTTGCAACGGCATCGGGTTTGATAATTGAAAAAGTTCTTTCTAGGGCCATGCGGACTCCACTCCTGTTTTTTAGGGATTACAAGGCGCGGAATTATACGCGCGATTAACCCAGCAAAATAGTGAAAACCGTTGAATTCTGACTAATCTGACTCGTCGATCCAAGCCATCTGAATTGCTTCTAAAATCCGTTCACCACAGCGTTCTGATACATCATCGAAATCTGGCAAGGCTTCTACCCAAGCCTTTAAATCCGTAAATCGAACCGTTAACGGATCTACTTCCGGATGAGCCTCTATCAGCGCTAAAGCGATCTCTAAACTGTCGGTCCATTTCATAAGCTGAACTAATGGTTTTCTGAAACTTGATTAATGGTATACCTCGGGATCTCGATCACCAAATCGTCATCGCCCACCTGTAACTGGCAACTTAATCTCGAGTCAGGCTCAAGCCCCCAAGCTTTGTCCAACAAGTCGTCTTCGAGCTCATCGGATTCCTCTAGTGAATCAAAGCCTTCGCGCACAATGACGTGGCAGGTGGTGCATGCGCAGGCCATTTCACAAGCATGCTCTATTTTGACTCCATGGGAGAGGGCCACATCGATAAGGATCTCTCCTGGCTTGGCATCAAACACTGCACCCTCTGGACAACGCTCAGTGTGTGGTAACACGATTATTTTAGGCATAGTTTTCTCTTAGTCGCTCGATCGTCACGTGGATTCAGTCGGTAAGACCTCATCTAAAGCTTGCCCTGCGAGCGCTCGCCGAACCTCTTGATCCATCCTCATTGCGGCAAAAGGATCACTGGCTTGGCTCAGCTTCTCTGTCTCTGCCTTAATTGCGCCGACATCAGCACCTGACGCCACCTTAGCGAGTACCTCAAGGCCATGATTTAATTCTTCTCGCTGAATAGGTGATAGCAATGCGTCGCCGTCCTGAGCTAGCGCCGCCGACAACGCTTCGATCAGCCGCTCAGCATCGAGTCTTGCCTCAAGCAGCATTCTCGCCTCCGCATCCTCTTGCGCGTGTGCAAAGGAACTTTTTAACATCTGGGTCACTTCTTCATCGGAGAGCCCGTAGGAAGGTTTAACTTCGATTGCAGCCGTAACACCGGTACCCAATTCGCTTGCCGTTACCGACAACAAGCCATCGGCATCGACTTGAAATACCACTCGAATTTTTGCAGCACCAGCAACCATCGCTGGAATACCCCTTAATTCAAATCGCGCCAAAGAACGACAATCGACCACCTGTTCTCGCTCGCCCTGCAGCACATGAATCAACATGGCAGACTGGCCGTCTTTAAAGGTTGTAAACTCCTGTGCCCTTTGAACAGGGATCGGTGTATTTCGAGCGATCAATTTTTCAACCAGGCCGCCCATGGTTTCAAGGCCTAAAGATAGCGGCAGCACATCCAGCAGCAGCATATCTTCATCTGGTTTATTACCGATCAAAACATCCGCTTGCAGAGCGGCACCTAACGCAACAACTCGGTCTGGGTCGATTTCGGACAGCGGCGCCTGCCCAAAAAAATCTTCTACCTTGGCGCGCACCAGAGGAACTCGAGTCGCGCCACCCACCATGACAATTTGCGCTACCTCATGGGACGCAATCTGCGCATCTCTCAATACTCGCTGGGCCGCTTTGATGGTATCGCTCACCAAATCGTCGATAGCAGCCTCGAACGCTTCTCGAGTAATCAAGCCTGATAGCGTTTGATTCTGATGGACCAATTCAAAACTGGTAGAAGTCTCGGTGGTCAAGTTCTCCTTGCATTGTCTCGCCACTGCAAGCAGTTGACGACTCAGCGATGCATCGAAAGATACCTCGCCTGGACACTTTGAACGAATCAAATTCGCCATTCGCTGATCAAAATCATCCCCGCCAAGGCTGGCATTGCCGCCGGTGGCTAAGACTTCAAAAACCCCTCGGCTTAGCCGGAGCAGTGACACATCGAAGGTGCCGCCTCCTAAGTCAAATATAACGGTTAAGCCTTCATCACCTGAATCAAGCCCATAAGCGACAGCCGCTGCCGTGGGTTCGTTTAGCAGTCGCAACACATTTAATCCCGCTAAGGCTGCAGCATCTCTGGTCGCTTGACGCTGCGCGTCATCGAAATAAGCTGGCACTGTAATGACAACGCCATCTAATCTTCCCCCCAGGGAGGCTTCCCCTCGGAGGGCCAAGGATTTCAGTATTTCCGAGGAGACTTGAACCGGACTAACCGGCCCTACGGCTGTTTGTAATTGCACCATGCCTTGCGTGCCTTCCACAAAAGCATACTGGCCCGCTGACTCGGTCTGGGTGAGGTCTGCTAACCCGCGTCCCATCAACCGCTTAGCCGAGGCGATTGTATTCATAGGATCGATCGTCGCCGAGGACATCGCAGTAGCGCCCACCTTAATACCATCGTGAGCGTAGTGGACTACACTCGGCAGCAAAGTCTGTCCTAGATCGTCATCCAGCGTCTGCGCTTTTCCTTCTCGCACACTCGCGATCAGGGAGTTCGTGGTACCTAAATCTATGCCCGCAGCCCGTTTCCGCTGATGGGGGTCCAGCGCCTGTCCAGGCTCAGTTATTTGAATCAGTGCCATGCGCTAATATCCTAAAAGTTTATCTTCTGCCGCCCGGGCAGACAGCATTAACTTCTTTAGAAACTGCATCCGATAGACCACCTGCAAAGCCTCTTCGAAGGCGCCATCTGTATGCGCCTTTTGAAAGCGTATCTCTGCCTCCGCCATATGATTTTTCAGGCGATTCATAAATTTGAGCACGACCGAAGCCTCCCCAGAAAGCTCTGCAGCCTCTAGATCCTCCCGCAAATCGATCTGCTCCATCAAAAACGCACCTGATAGCGTTGGGTTTTCTTCGAGTTCTATTGAGTCCATTGAAAGCAGATAAATTGCTCGGCTAAGCCCATCCGATAAGGTGCGATAAGCTTCATTGATTTGTGTCGCCCACTGGGTGGCTAACCGTTCTGCTTGGGCGCCTTGGCCAACAAACCGATCTGGATGGACCCGCCGCTGCAGCGTCTGGTATCGCTCGCCTAACACGTCAAGGTTTAAATCAAAAGATGGTGTGAGCTGGAAGATCTCAAAAAAATTTTGATTAAAATTCAAAAGATTAACCCGCTAGACAGTGAAGCTTTCGCCGCAGCCGCACTCTCCTTTGACATTCGGGTTTCTAAATTCAAAGCCTTCATTCAGGCCCTGCTTGACATAGTCCATCTCTGTGCCATCAACATAGATAAGGCTTTTTGGATCTATGAAAACTTTGACCCCTTGGGAATCAAAATGCATATCTTCTGTGTCCGGTTGATCCACCGGCTCGATAACATACATCAAACCTGAGCAGCCGGTCGTTTTTACGAGGAGCCGAATGCCCAGGCCTTTTCCACGACCGTCTAAATAATTGTGAACATGCTGCGCCGCCGCCGCGGTTAAACTAATACCCATAATTTCCTCTAACCCAATGTACGACTAGGCGTCGCTTAGCTTCTTGCGATAGTCTTCGACGGCTGCTTTGATCGCATCTTCAGCCAGCACAGAGCAGTGAATTTTAACTGGCGGCAACGCAAGCTCTTCCGCGATTTCTGTATTTTTAATCTGAGCCGCTTCGTCGATCGAGCGACCCTTGACCCATTCAGTTAACAAAGAACTTGATGCAATCGCAGACCCACAGCCATAGGTTTTAAACTTCGCGTCCTCGATAATACCGAGATCATTCACTTTAATTTGCAAGCGCATAACATCCCCACACGCAGGTGCACCCACCATGCCTGTACCGATTTGGGCATCGTCGTCGTCAAACTTGCCGACATTTCTGGGGTTCTGGTAATGGTCCATCACCTGATCACTGTACGCCATCTTGCTACTCCTTATTTAACCTTTGCCAACTCTGCGACCTAATGCGCCGCCCATTCAATACTATCGAGGTCAACCCCATCTTTATACATGTCCCACAGCGGCGATAATTCACGTAACTTCTCAACGGCCCTTCTAACCTGAGCGATAGCAGCATCGACATCTTCTTCGGTGGTGAACCGCCCAACTGAAAACCTTAGTGAACTATGCGCCAGCTCATCATTCATACCGAGTGCTCTGAGCACGTAAGACGGTTCAAGGCTTGCTGAGGTGCAGGCCGAACCACTGGACACCGCGAGTTCAGGTAGGCTCATTATCAAAGATTCGCCTTCGACGTAGTTAAAACTGATATTGATAATGCCAGGGACATGAGCATTTAAATCGCCATTGACGTAAACCTCTTCCATATCGTTAAGACCCTGCCAGAGTCGTTCACGCAAGGCTAAGGTTCTTGCTGCCTCGCTGCTCATCTCTGCTTGCGCAATCCGACAGGCTTCTCCCATGCCAACCAGCTGATGGGTTGCCAAGGTTCCGGAGCGCATACCTCTTTCGTGACCACCGCCATGCATTTGTGCCTCGAGTCGGACTCGCGGCTTACGCCTTACAAACAGTACGCCCACACCTTTTGGCCCGTACATCTTGTGGCCTGATAAAGCCATGAGATCGACTTTCAGCGTTGACAAGTCAATCGGAATCTTGCCTGCGCTTTGAGCCGCATCAACGTGATAGAACACTTTTGCTGCTCTACAGACTTCGCCAATGCGTTCGATATCATTCACGACGCCAATTTCGTTATTAACGTGCATGATAGACACTAATGTCGTGTCTTCTCGGATTGCAGACTGGACCGCCTCTGGCCGGATAAGTCCATCGGAACCTGGCTCCAAGTAAGTGACCTCAAAACCTTCTCGCTCCAAATGACGACACGTATCTAGTACCGCTTTATGCTCAATCTTCGAGGTAATAATGTGCTTGCCCTTACCTTTGTAAAATTGAGCAATGCCTTTGATAGCCAAATTATCGGACTCGGTCGCACCTGACGTCCAAACGATCTCTCGAGGATCACAATTTAACAACGCTGCCACTTGGGTGCGCGCGAGCTCCACTGCTTCTTCCGCTTCCCAGCCAAACTTGTGTGAACGGCTTGCTGGATTGCCAAAGTTGCCCTCGGTCATTAAACACTCGCTCATTTTTTGAGCCACTCGGGGGTCGACAGGTGTCGTTGCTGCATAGTCAAAATAGACTGGCGCTTTCATCATTTTATTACCTCTTACCTGCACTCAGTGCATCTGTTCAGTCGAGAACTTGTACGGTTTTAATACTACTTTGGCCGCCTCGACTGGTTGCTTTATTGGCAACGAGCCGACGTGTTGCTGCTTTTTCTACCAAGCTTGCCAAATCAACACCTTTCAAAAAGTTGTGAATTTGATCGCTCAGATCGGTCCATAATTCATGGGTCAGACACATCTCGCCACCCTGACAATCACCCTTACCCGCGCAACGCGTCGCATCTACCGTCTCGTCAACAGATCCAACAATGTCCGCAACAAAAATTTCTTTACTATCTCGACTCAGGCAATAGCCGCCCCCAGGCCCTCTCACACTCTCTACTAGCCGACTTCGCTTTAATTTCGCAAACAATTGCTCGAGGTAGGCCAAACTGATCGATTGGCGCTCAGCGATTTCACTGAGTGGAATAGGTCCTCGGTCCTGATAAACGGCTAAATCAACCATCGCAGTTACAGCGTAGCGGCCCTTAGCAGTTAGTTTCATGACGCATCTCTATTACCTTTTCTGTTACCTTTACTGTTACCTTTCCCACTACCGTTTGTCATATTTTTCCGCCGGGCACTGGCCAATACTGCAAATTTCATGGAGCGCCGTCTCGTTATCGTCGATCACTAGGCTCACCGCACCAATGTTCAGATTCCTCAAGCAATCCTTACCAGCAACCTCCCGACCATTACCGCCTAATTTGCCCCTAACCTGCTTCTATCGGAGCTATTACCCTGCTGCTAACCCGCTGCTACTCTGCTACTACTCTGCTACTACCCTGCTGCCATTCTTGGACATTACCCTACCGTCCGACGCGTATCAGCGTTTCTAGGAAGGGGCTTTAAAATCGCCGTCTTATCCGCCGATTGCCCGTCTTGAGTCTTCAAGACGGGGGTTCAGCTCGGGTTTTTCTCCGTCGACGCGCATTGTAAAACAGGCCAAGGCAATAACCAAGTAATTTAGTCAGGTATCTCCCTCATTGCTTGGATCCCCGTGTGCTGATCGCATTCACCGCCTTTAAGAATCCCCGCAATATCGAGACCTCCATCTGGTCTGGCGAAATCCGCAGAAACAAGCGCCGCAATCGCGTCATCAGCTGGCGCGGGTTTTCCGGATCATGAAACCCAACCTCGGCTAGTGTATCTTCTAAGTGTTTAAAAAAATGTTCTAACTCTGCGTTCGTGGCGGGTGGATGATCCCAAACCTTCTCCTCTGGCAGCACAGCGGTGGCACAAAAAAGCTCATATGCCACCACCTGCACCGCCATCGCCAAATTTAGCGAACTATAAGCATCGCTAGTGGGAATATTCACGTGGAGTTGGCACTGCTGAAGTTCTTCATTTTTTAAGCCCTTCGATTCTCGCCCGAACACGATCGCAATATCCCCCTCAGCCCCATGCTGGGCAACGATTTGCTGAGCACCCTCACGCGGGGTCACTAACGGCCAAGGGATTCTGCGCTGTCTTGCAGAGGTCCCAAGGATCAAATGACAGGGACCAATCGCTTCTGCCAAGTTTGCGCACACCACTGCGTTTTCCACGACATCACTTGCGCTGGCCGCACGAAAGATCGCTTTTTCGTGAGGGAAATCCACAGGGTTTACCAAGTAGAGCCGCGACAGCCCCATATTTTTCATCGCTCTGGCAGCCGCACCAATATTGCCTGGATGCGACGGCTCCACCAACACAATTCGGATCTTTGACAGTATCGTTTGTTGTTCTACCATAGCTATTACCCCGCGCTTCATTTAGCGCTTTTTAACTAACCGCTTGCCTAGCGGCGCTTCGATCTCATCTTTGGTTCATCTGCTTAGATCGCTCGAAGAGTAATCTGCTTAGATCGCCCAAGATCTGGTATCATCCTCCACCGATTCTCTCATGCCGGTCGTTTATGGAACCCATGATCAATATTGCGTTGCGTGCTGCACGCGAGGCAGCACGTCATCTTCTCAGAGCCTACGATCGGCCAGATTTGATTAAAGTGAGCGAGAAGGCGCCTAATGATTTCGTCACCAATGTTGACCGCGAAGTCGAACAAATTATAACAGAGTCGATTCGTAAAACCTTTCCCAAGCATAGTTTCACCACTGAGGAAAACACCCTCGCAACTCCTAACCAGGATGCAACAGATATGTCATTACAGACGTCTGAGTTCCATTGGGTTATCGATCCTATTGATGGGACCACCAATTTCAGTCGTCAGATTCCGCATTTCGCCATTAGCATTGCTTGTTTTAGGCAGGGCAAACTGACCCATGGAATCGTGCTCAACCCTGTTACCCAGGAGGAGTTTGTTGCGTCGAGAGGCCAAGGTGCTCAATGCAATGGCAGAAAAATCCGAGTTGCCGACCGAGATCGACCAGAGGGAGGGTTATTCGCCTCCGCCGGCAGCTATCGTGACGACGCGTATCAGGGGCACGCCCGTATGATCGAGGCACTGGTCAATGCTCGTGGCAATTATCGAGAACCCGGCAGCGCGGCTTTGGAACTTGCTTGCCTAGCTGCTGGAAGACTAGATGGTGTCTGGATGCACAACCTTAAGCTCTGGGATATCGCAGCTGGTTGTCTTTTGGTGCAAGAAGCAGGTGGCTTGATAGGCGATTTTGCTGGCGGCCTAAATCATCTTAAGACTGGTAATCTCGTTGCGGCTAATCCCAAGCTTTTCAAGTCCCTCGGCGGCCTTGTTAGAACCCATCTGGGCTAGGCTCTCGAGGTTTAATTTTGTAGCGTGATAGGGCATTTACTCCCTAACTTAAACAAGCCTTTTCTTAGGTTCATGGCATCGGGTCTTGGTCAGCACCTTCTTTAACGGGCACCAAAAGGTCTTCTCTGCTGAGATTAAGCCGCAGTAACACGTTCGAGGCAACGTAAACCGACGAGTAGGTCCCAACCAAAACGCCAATAATCAAAGCTACAGCGAATCCTCGAATTAGCTCGCCGCCTAACAGCGCCAGCGCTGTTAACACCAATAATGTCGTGATCGAGGTAATCAATGTACGGCCTAGGGTCTGATTTAGCGACGTATCAATCAATTCAACAGGCTTATCACGTCTGGCATTTCTGAAATTCTCCCGGATACGGTCGGACACCACGATTGTGTCATTCAATGAATAACCAATTACAGCGAGCAATGCTGCGAGCACGGTTAAGTCAAATTCCCAACGCAGCAGAGAAAACACCCCAAGCGTAAATAACACATCATGGAATAACGCTACCACCGCGCCTACAGCAAACTTAAACTGAAACCGGAATGACACATATAGCAAAACCATGCCCAAGGCCGCTAACAGGCCCAAGCCACCCTGATTTGTCAGTTCCTCACCTACCGCTGGACCAACAAATTCAGAACGCCGCAGGTTTAAATCTCCCTCGTATAACTCTTTCAGAGTCGCGAAAAGGCTATCCCCAAGCCGAGCATTTTCCCGATCAGATAAGTTCTTCTGGGGCGGCATGCGCACTAAAATATCTCGATCAGAACCAAAATATTGCACCACATGGCCTTGCCAGCCTGCGCGATCGAGATCTAATCGAATTTGCTCAGGCACTACAGGCGTAGAATAACTAACCTCGACCAAAGTGCCGCCTGTGAAATCAAGCCCCCAATTCAAGCTCTGGAAACTCAGGCTGGCTAGGGCAACAAGCAATACAGCAACCGACGCCCATGCAGCGCCCTTGCGATACCTCATAAAGGCTATGGTCCTCATGCCCGCTGCCACCCTATCGATAAACTTTTCAGGTTGCGTCCCCCAACGGCTAAATTTACCAGCGATCTGGTACCCATGATCGCAGTAAACATTGATGTCAAAATCCCAATAGACAGCGTAATCGCAAAGCCTTTCACAGGGCCTGTGCCAATACTATAAAGAATGATGGCCACCAATAACGTTGTAATGTTGGCGTCCAGAATCGTAACAAAAGCGCGGTCAAAGCCGCCATTAATGGCTAACTGGGGCGAGGCGCCCTTAGCCAATTCTTCTTTGATTCTTGAAAAAATGAGGACATTGGCATCGACAGCCATACCCACGGTCAAAACAATACCCGCGATACCTGGGAGGGTTAACGTTGCTGAGAGACTGGACATGACAGCCACCAACAGCAGCAGGTTGGCAATCAATGCAATATTGGCAGCCAAACCGAAGCCACGATAAAAAGCCAACATAAACAGGACCACCAGACCAAATCCTATGGCTACTGACGTCGCACCTAGCTCTATATTTTCCGCACCCAAACTAGCCCCTACGGTGCGTTCCTCTGCGATAAACATGTCTGCTGCGAGCGCCCCCGCCCTTAACAGCAGGGCCAATTCCCTCGCTTCTCCTGCCGCTAAGCCGGTAATCCGAAAACTGACGCCAAGGGCTGCTTGCACCGTGGCTAAGGAAATGACCCGCTCTTCAACATAAGGCTCAGAAATTTTCACCTCTTCGCCGTCTCTAATCTCATACCGATCCCGGGTCTTCGTCTCGATGAAGACAACCGCCATCCTCCGACCGATATTGTGTCGAGTGGCTCGGTGCATTAACTCGCCGCCCTCACTATCAAGCGTGATATTAACCTGGGGCAATCCACTATCTGGGTCAAATCCCACCTGAGCATCAAATACCCGCTCACCGCGTAAAATCAGGTCTCGCTCTAGCCGAACGCCACGGCCCTCATAGTTGTAGGGCAAAATGCTGGATCTCGATGCATCGGGAGAGGCTTCAAGTCGAAATTCAAGCGTTGCGACTTTACCTAGTATTTTCTTAGCTTCTGCTGTGTCTTGAACCCCGGGTAAATCGACAACGATGCGCTGCCGCCCCAAACGTTGGACTAACGGCTCAGAGACCCCGAGCTCATTGACTCGATTTCTAATCGTCTGCAAATTTTGCTGGACCGCAAAGTCCTCAATTTCTCGAATCGCTGCATCACTCATCTGCAAATTTAGCGCGAATTCATTCTCAGGCTCAGAAAGCTCAGAGACGGTAACGACCAATTGGGGATAGCTGGCCTCGACTTGTTTACGAGCCTTGCTACGCACCTGGCTGTCTTTAAACCTAAACTGCAGAATTTTACCGGCGCTAATCTCCGAATCTGCATAGCGGATTCGCTCACCACTATCGCCGGACCTAAACGCGCGCTTAATATCTTGCTCGGTCGCCTCTAGCCGGTCTCGAACAGCGCTGTCGGTGTCGACTTCCATCAAAAAGTGCACGCCACCTCGAAGATCTAACCCATACTTCATGGGTTCAGCACCGATCGCTCTCAGCCAATCTGGAGTCGTTGGGGCCGAATTTAATGCGACCACAAATTCAGCCTTCAGATCATGTAACGCCCTCTGCACCAGTGGCTGGGCTCTCAATTGATCATCTGGATTTGTCAGTCGAATGAGCGCCGTGCCGTCCACCAGTTGGCTCGCCTTAACAGCCACACCATTATCTGACAGGGCCGACAAAGCTACCTCAAGCTCACGATCGCTCACCACCTGACCGCCCCGCTCATTTTTTATCTGAACAGCATAGTCCGGTAAATAGAAATTTGGTAAAGCGTAGATCACCCCAAGGGCAACGATACCGAGCACCAGTAAATTTTTCCAAAGTGGGTAACGATTCAGCACGATTTGCCCTTAAGTCCAGCCCGGCGCGCTTAAGGCGCCTTTAAAGTTCCTTTCGGTAAAGCAGCCGCAACCGAGGGTTTTTGAAATCGCAGTTCGACGCCGGAGGCGACTTCAACCACAACAAACTGTTCCTCAACGGCGGTAATTTTTCCAACCAGCCCCCCGTTGGTGACAACTTCATCGCCCTTGCTTAAGCCCTCGATCAATTCACGGTGCTCCTTGGCGCGCTTACTTTGTGGTCGCCACAACATAAAATAGAAAATAGCCGCGAATGCGACCAGAATTAAAATATCGAATCCCGGCATGGGTCCTCCTGCTTCGGCCGCGTGGGCGACCGGAATCAACCAATCAATCATGTGTTTGACCTCATTTGAATGCTGTACCAGCGCGAAATTTGGGCGACTTCCCAAACTCATCCATTTCAGGTTTTTAAATTATTTGCGCAGCGCATTGTCCCGTTTCGGGCCACAAGACGCAATCATTGTGTAGCAAACTCAGCCGCTATGAGCGGCGGAGGCGCCTCACCCCAGCCCTCGTAGATGGAATTTGCCCAATGCTCAAAGCACTCTTTGGCTAGAGCATCCCTAGCACCACTCATCAACCCTAGATAATAGGCAATATTATGAATCGAATTAAGGGTCGCACCTAGGATCTCCCCACACTTGTCTAAATGGTGCAGATATCCACGCGAAAATCGTTGGCAAGTATAACAGCTACAATTTGGATCAACGGGGTCTTCACTCGCGCGATGCTGCGCGTTGCGCAGGCGAATAACGCCGCGTGAGGTAAATAAGTGCCCGTTACGCGCATTCCGAGTGGGCATCACACAATCCATCATATCCACTCCTCTTCGAACGCTTTCAATGAGATCTGACGGCGTACCAACGCCCATTAAGTAACGCGGTGCCTTGGCTGGCAGTTTGGGTGCAATGTGGCGAATGGTTTCAAGCATTTCATTCTTTGGCTCACCAACGGATAGGCCACCAATGGCATAGCCGTCAAAGCCCATCGTCTTCAACCCGGCAAGTGAGGCCTCTCTGAGATCGGCATGAATGCCGCCTTGCACGATCCCAAACAAGGCATTACTACCGGTAAATGCCTCACGAGAGCGCGCTGCCCATCGCAAACTTAACGCCATAGAAGCTTCCGCGCCCGCCTTTGAAATGGGATATGGCGTGCATTCATCAAATATCATGGCAATATCAGAATTCAGGCTTTGTTGAATCTCCATAGCCCGTTCAGGGGTTAGTAAAATCTTGTCACCGTTTACCGGCGACCTAAAGGCTACACCTGATTCACCAACCTTGTTCATGTCGCTGAGCGAAAATACCTGAAACCCCCCTGAGTCGGTCAAGATCGGTTTTTGCCACCCCATGAAATTATGCAAGCCACCAAATCGCTCTATCACTTCTGCGCCAGGCCTTAGCATCAGGTGAAAGGTGTTTCCTAATAGAATTTGCACCCCGGCCGCGTCTAACTGCTCAGGGGAAAGCCCCTTCACCGAGCCATAGGTACCGCAAGGCATAAATATCGGGGTTTCTATCGTGCCATGCGCCAAGGTCAGCCGTCCTAAACGCGCCTCACCGCTTTGACCCAGAACCTCAAACCGCATCAGGCCAACAACTCAAGATCATCACCGACGTGTGATTGCCACTCTAGGACGGATAAATAAATCTCCTGAACCTTGGCGGGCGTTAACTCAAAAGCTGCTAAGCCGGGCCAATCAATTGCATCAAATGCGCCAGCTTGAATCGATTCGGTAGCCTGCAAAATTAGACCGAGCACACCTTTTTTCTCGAGAAGGGCATCTTTAATATCTGCCCGCAGCATCAAATTTTCCAACAACATCGGCAAAGGCTGATCGAAGAATGCATCCATGGTAGACAGCAATCCCACCGAATAAAACACGGGCGCATCATCCGCATTGACACAAGCGCCCATTTGCTCACATAACTTCGCTTTCTCTAGTGCATGATCGCGCAAGGCATCTGGTTTGTCAGACATGCCCGATATCGCCAACAAACTGGCTAAACCTCGCATGGCGTCCAAGCCTAAATAGGTCATCGCATGCCCCAAAGACTCAATTTCGTGCCGCGGTCGATAAAACGCAGAATTCACTAACTTTATCGTCTTAAAAACAAGCGCCGGATCACGGGAAACCAGTTCTTCCAGTACACGCAGATTACTATCTGGATTCTGCAATTGATTGAGCAGCTCTAAAACCACAAGTTTGTTGGCGGATATTTTTTTACCGGATATTGGTTCAGGTTTGGATAAAAAGTTACCTTGAAACAGGGTAAATCCTAAGGACCTGCAATAATCCATCATTTCCTGAGTCTCAACTTTCTCTGCTAACAGCGCGACATCTAAATCCGCAAAACGCGCCAGCATACTTTTGAGCTCTTCATCGGTTAACGCCAACATATCGAGTTTTATAATGTCAGCCAGAGGCAGCAAGGGGGCGGCCTCCTCAAAATACAGAAAATCGTCTAACGCTATTGGATGCCCCCTCGCCTTTAAGACTTTTAAGCGCGCGATAAGCTCAGGGGTGACCACGACATCTTCCAAGACCTCTATGACACATCGCTCGGGGTCGAACGGAATATCAACTTCAAGCATATTAGCCGTGAAATTAATAAACGCCTTGCAAGATCCAAGGATCTGGGAAAAATCCAAATTGGTGAGCGCGTTGACCAATACCGCCGAGGTCGCACGATCACCATCAATCACGTTGGCAAAATCGGGATCAAATTCTCTGAACAACAGCTCATAGGCAACGACTTCGACATTGGTGTCGAAGATAGGCTGCCTTGCTAGTAATAACTGTGATCCCGCACCGTCAGACAACGTCGACTCCTAACGACAAGAACTTCCCCTCTCAAAGACCCAAATCCTATGGATCTCTCCGTCATCATCAAAAAATTATCAACAACCTCTTGCTCGGCTTCTATCCGATCACATCGAGCAGCGTTTGGCTGCGGAGCGCGTCCGTCTTCTCTCCGCAGCCTTTTCAATCATAGCAGATCTTGCGTTAGAGCACCCTTCACAGCAGTTTGGGATCTTAAGGTCTAAGGATTAACAAGTCCCCTTGCTCGCATCATATTTGGCGTATCGACGCCTAACCAGTAAGGGCACTAGGGTCATCACCCGGGCAACCCTCTGCTAGGGCGCTGAAGCAGCAGTCGATTCTGTCCTGGAAGGTGTGATTGGCTTAAATCTTCTAGATTTTAAAAATTCTACGAATTACTACTCAAGGGCGTGGCTACTCAGAGAAGGACGCGGGATACAGCTGACATAGATACCGCTGACACGGATACCCCTAACAGGGAATGCCACTGACAGGGGCCACCGCCACACGATCCGGCACCTGAGCTAAGCACTTAGAGGTTTTTCTTTACTAGGGACTTTTTGTCGGAGGTTTTCGATCGGGGATTCGATCAACCGTCAGATAAGCAATCGTGAGAAGATAGCAGGCCCTGATGAGCTTTTTAAGGGGAAGGTGGGACTCATCAGGGCCTTGGATTAACGCAAGGAAAGGGGGGATCCTTACATTAAGCTACTTCTACGTCTGGTGGGGGCTCCTTTGTTTTTTACTCAACCTAAATAAAGCAAGGCATGTGCCAACATTTAAATCCAGCG
>Ga0181597_10001243_pt1 | contig 28757 bp, 26 predicted proteins | sample 041ome_5_FD_148647 | JGI IMG/M metagenome (GOLD analysis project Ga0181597, IMG submission 148647) | Coastal salt marsh microbial communities from the Groves Creek Marsh, Skidaway Island, Georgia - 041403US metaG (spades assembly) | ecosystem: Environmental > Aquatic > Marine > Intertidal zone...
TTGTAACTCGCGCTAGCCTGACCGAAACCCTCAGCGCAACGGCCAACTTTACGCTCAATAAGACCAAGCGCGCGAATGGCCTCGCACGACTGCGCCGCCCCGAGCAGATGCTTAATTTAGGGCTTAGCTACCAAGATCCCGTGGGCAAACTGCGCATTAACGCCTTCTATCGCCACTCTCAAAATGCGATAGACGAACAGGCGGGAACGCTTATCGACTTAGATGATTTTGGCGTGCTCGACCTCAACGCAAGTTACACGCTGCGTGAAGGCGTCGAATTGTATGTGCGCCTTGAGAACTCCATTGATGAGCAATACCGCGAAGTCGGCGACTATCGTACAGCTAATAGGGGCGCTTTCGCAGGCGTCCGCTTAAGCCTATAACTTGATAGACTGCGAACAAAGAAACGACTAAGGAGTCTCTAGAATGACCGACCAGGCCAGTAACAAAGAAGTCGCGAGCGAGGCAGCTGCCGAACGTAACGCGCGTCATAAGCGCGCGATGGAGCGAAAGAAAGCCTATATCGACGGCAATATTGCCGCAGCTACAATCGACAAAGGCTTGATGGTTGTTCTGACTGGCAACGGCAAAGGCAAGAGCTCATCGGCGTTCGGCATGCTCGCTCGCAGCGTTGGCCACGGCCTTCGCTGCGGCGTCGTGCAATTCATTAAGGGCCAATGGGAATGCGGCGAACAGATGCTGTTTGGCGAACACCCGCTGGTTGAATTTCATGTAATGAACACCGGCTTCACTTGGGATACCCAAGACCGCGAAGCCGACATCGCCGCAGCCGTCAGCACGTGGGCTAATGGCGTCCGACTATTAAAAGATCCCGAGGTTGATGTCGTGATTCTAGACGAACTCACCTACATGCTGACCTACGGGTATTTAGACAAAGAAGAAGTACTTGCGGCGCTCGAGAATCGACCGGAGGGTCAACACGTGATCGTCACTGGTCGCAATGCGGCAAAAGAGTTAATCGAAATTGCCGACACGGTAACCGAGCTCGGCGATAACAAACACGCGTTCTATTCGGGCGTAAAGGTACAGAAGGGGATCGACTACTGAGTCGCCTCTTCACGCCTACTAAGCCGCGGCGGAAGCGCGCAGGCTTAGCACTGCTGCGCACTCTTTTTGCGCTTATCACCCCTCTCAGCGCAGTGGCACAGCAGAGCGATACTGTCGATGCGGGGTCGGCGCAGCAAACTCCTCTGCCGCCAACCATCGAGGTCATCGATGACCGCGGGGTCAGCATCCAGCTAGCACAGCCTGCCGAGCGAATTATCAGCCTCGCCCCCTCACTGACCGAACTGCTTTATGTGGCCGGCGCAGGGAGTAAATTAGTTGGCGTAGTCGAATACAGCGACTACCCCGAGGAAGCCTTGAGTCTTCCTTTAATAGGCCGCTTCGACCGTTTCGATATCGAACGCATCTTAGAATTAAAACCCGATCTCGTCGTCGCTTGGCTTACAGGCAATCCACGCTCGACTATCGAGGCGCTCGAGAATTTAGGCCTCAACGTCTATGTGGCCGAGCCAAAGTTCCTCGACTCGATTCCAACCCAGCTGACCAAACTAGGACTACTCGCGGGCACCGAAGCGGATGCAAGTGCAGCGATCGATGATTACGAGACAACGCTTGCCCGGCTAGCAACACGCTATCGCGCTGAGTCCCCGGTACGTGTTTTTTATCAGGTGTGGGACCGACCGCTGATGACCGCGGGCGGCGCCGAGCTAACCAACGACCTCATTGAGTTATGCGGTGGCATCAATGTTTTCGGAGAGCTGTCGGCGCTCGCGCCCAAGGTGAATCTCGAAGCCGTTCTGCTGCGCGACCCCGAGCTTATCGTCGCGAGTGGTATCGACGAGCGGCGCCCTGCTTGGCTCGACACGTGGGATGAATGGCCGAGCATTACGGCTGTCGCAAACCGGCAGGTGGTTTTCATCGACCCCGATTTAACCCAGCGACATAGTCCTCGGGTTTTACAAGGCGCGGAGATTTTGTGCGAGCAAATTGCTACTGCGAGGGCATTGCAGCGCGAGGGCGCAGGTCAGTAATCCGATAAGAGAAAGCGCTGTTGCGAGGGCTAATTCGAGGGATACTCGGCAGCATTATGAAACAGCAGGCTCGCGCTTACCTTCTCGCCTACTACTTCGAGCCTTACCCGCGAAAAACTCGCGAAGGGAATGTGCAGCGGAAAACTTTTGTTCAGCGGCATGCCGAGCACAGTCGGCAGCACGACTCGTAATACCCCACCATGAGTCACGACCAACACGTGTCCGCCATCGGGTTCTGTCGCAATATCTGCCCATGCGCCAAGTATGCGGTCTTTGAAGTCGAGATAATTCTCGCCATTCGGCGGCGCAAGTTTAGACAAGTCGCGGCGAAACTCGGCAAACTGCGGCGCCGCAATTTTACGCCACTCGTCGATTGGCATACCGTCCCAATCACCGTAGTCGATTTCTTGCCAGCGGTCCTCAACGTGAGGAGTAAGCGTATGGGCAGCAGCGGCGTGCGCGGCAAAATGCTGGCAACGTTCGAGCGGCGAAGAAATCACTTTAGTCCAGCGAGGCGTTAAGGGAGTTGGGCTAACTGGCGAAATTAGGCCAAGTTCGGCCGCGTAGGCAGCATTGGGGTCGAGTGTGAGCGCAGCTGAGGTGCTCATCTGGCGCCAGCCAGTAGTCGTGAGCTTCGGGTTGATTCGGCCCCTGAGTATATCGCCGCCTTCGGGCTCGCCGTGTCTCAGTAAATCGACGGTGATTATTCGTTTAGCGCCTGTCTTAGTGTCTGTCATGGCCGCGTGACTTTTCAGTAGATGCCTGGTTATTTTAAGAGGTGGCCCATCTTCGCCACCTTAACCGACAGATAGCCCTCATTGTGCGGGTTCGAGCCGGTCTGAATAGGCACGATCTCCGGCACGTCGAATCCCATCGCTTTGAGAGAATCTACCTTAGCAGGATTATTAGTGAGTAATCGCAGCGCGCTAACACCAAGGTGTTCTAGCATCGGTTTGCATATTTCATATTCACGCCCGTCTGCCGCAAAGCCTAACTGCTCGTTTGCTTCGACAGTATCGGCGCCGCTGTCTTGCAGTGCATACGCTTTGATTTTATTGAGAAGGCCAATACCGCGCCCTTCCTGGCGCAAATAAAGAATCATGCCGCGGCCTAATTCGCCAACTTCCTTCATGGCGTATTGCAGCTGAGGACCACAATCGCAGCGCAGGCTAAATAGGCAGTCGCCGGTTAAGCACTCGCTATGAATTCTGCACAACACAGGCTCATCGCCTGTGACATCGCCGCAGACCAAAGCAACATGCTCTTTGCCTGTGCTGTCGTCTTCGAAACCGTGCAGGGTAAATTGCCCCCACTGTGTGGGAAGCTCGGCGGATGCTACAAACTTAACTGACAAAAGACTTTTCCTCTGCCGCTGCATAGTTAGCGCGGCTGTAATTCGATAGCTGCAATGTGGCCAACGCTCCCAAGCAAGAGCCAGGCTTACGAAGCTCACTTGCGAGGCTTAAGAATGGCTAGGCGGAGACTGCTAACCGACTAGCAAAGCGATACCCTGTAGGCATAAGCAGGCAAGTATACCCGCTATTACGTCATCAAGCATGATGCCTAGGCCCCCTTCGACTTTCTCATCGGCCCATTTTATGGGCCAAGGCTTGGCTATATCTAAGACGCGAAAGAGAGCGAAGCCCACAAGCATCCAAACCACGCCTGCTGGCGCCATAAACATCGTAATCCAATAGCCGACAAATTCGTCCCAGACGATGCCGCCATGGTCATGCACACCTAGGTCTTTAGACGTTCGGCCACACAGCCAAATACCAATCACTGTGGTAACGACGAGTATCGCGCCGTAGACCAATGGCGGCAGCGGCGGAGCGAGCCAGTAGAGAAGCATTGCTGCCAGCGTGCCAAAGGTACCAGGCGCCACTGGCGCTGCGCCGCTACCAAGCCCAAACGCCAAAAAATGAATTGGGTTTGTCCAAACCGATCGCGGCGCTAGGTTAGCCATCTTGCTCTCGTTTCCCATTTTATTAAGTGTCACTCTCTGAGTTCGTTTGCTATTCGCAGGCCTAAATCAGAAATGACGATAGGCATTAGACGCTAGCTCAATGGCCTCACCTGCCCTGCTCAGCGTAAGCCCCGAGCCTTCGGCGATAACGCCGATTGGGGTCACAGCCAGTGCCAACGCATGCGCGATATCTTGCACGCCAGAAAGCGACTCCGGCGCCACTGTAAAGCATAGTTCGTAGTCATCGCCGCCGCCAAGCGCTGCGCGCTCGCGCTGTTCGGCGCAAAGCACCTCCATTAGGGTCTTGGAATACGGCAACGCCTCGAGATCTAATTGAGCGCTAACGCAGCTCGCCTCGAGAATGTGTGCAAGGTCACCAAGCAACCCGTCGGACAGATCGATGCACGCGTTGATTTGCTCGCGAGCCTGCTGCGCGAAGTCGGTTCGCGGCTCCGGTGTATAGTATCTCGCTAAGAGGGCTTGCTCTTGCGCTTTATTCGGGCGCGATGTGAAAGCGAATTGCGGGCCAAGGTGGGATTCACACCCTAGCAGAAGCAAAGCAGTTGCCGCATCGCCGAGCGTGCCGGTCACACAGACCAGATCGCCTGCGCGCGCGGACGATCTGCGCAAAAATGACTCCGCCCGACCCATGCCGTGAACCTGAATCGTAATGGCAAGAGGCCCACGCGTCGTGTCGCCGCCGATGAGAGGGCAGTTGAACTGCCTAGCACTTTCGAGCAACCCTGCGGCAAACTCGGCGATCCAGCCGTCGTCGCTTTCGGGGAGCGTAAGGCCAAGAGTAAAGCACAGCGGTTCCGCGCCCATGGCGGCAATATCACTTAGGTTAACCGCGAGCGCGCGTCGAGCGAGTAATCTAGCAGGTGCGTCTTTGAGGAAATGAACGCCTTCGACAAGGGTGTCTAATGACAGCGCGATCGCCATGCCGTTGGGGGGTTGAACGATCGCTGCGTCATCGCCTATGCCAAGCACGACACCGTCGCGATCAAAGCCTAAGCCTTCGTCGACGAAGCAGCGCCTGATGAGTTCGAACTCAGAATAGGACACGGGTGAGGCCTCGATCTAAGCGCGGCTTTTGGTCTCGAGTGGCCTGAGCGTCAGCGCCAGTTTGTCCAAAACACCGTTTATGTATTTATGGCCATCGGTGGCACCGAAGACCTTAGCAAGCTCGATACACTCGTTTATGACCACTCGGTAAGGAACATCGATGCGGTTGGCGAATTCGTAAGTGCCAAGATAAAGCACGGCTTGCTCAATGGGGTCGAGCGCCGAAGCCTTACGGTCGAGTAACGGCTCGATATGCGCATCAAGCTCGGCGCGTTGACTTACGATGCCGCCTAAGATCTCGGTAAAATACTCCCAGTCGACCTTGCCGGTGTGTTCTTCGCGAAACTCTTCCTCGATCGCTCCCGGAGTCGACCCCGACAACAAGTGCTGGTACATCGCCTGCATCACGAGACGGCGCGCTTTACGGCGCTGCGCGATTGGAATGCGCGACCTAGCAGCAATAGCACCGGCGGCAGCTTGACTAGTGAGCGCGGTCATTACGCGTCCAACTGACGAAGTAGGCTAACCATCTCGACGGCCGTGATAGCCGCCTCGGCGCCTTTATTGCCAGCTTTGGTGCCCGAGCGTTCGATTGCCTGTTCGATGCTATCAACCGTGAGCACGCCAAACGTCACCGGCTTGCCCGAATCGAGCGACACCTGACCTAAGCCTTTAACACATTCGCCCGCAACGTATTCGAAATGCGGCGTACCACCGCGAATAACCGCGCCGAGTGCAATAACCGCGTCACAGTCGTCGCGCGAGGCAAGTTTCTTAACGGCGAGAGGCAGTTCGAACGCACCAGGAACCCTGACGATCAAGATATCTTTGTCGGCTACACCGTGGCGGCGCAGTGTGTCGAGCGCGCCTTCTAAAAGGCTCTCAACAACGAAACCGTTCCAGCGAGCGACTGCAATAATATAGCGCGCCGATGCGTTAACGAATGTGCCTTCGATTGTCTTGATTGTGCTCATCTCTTTACTCTCTCTGTTCACTCATCTCGCTGCGCGGGTGAGGGTATTAAATTTTATTTTCCAAATTCGACAAATTCGACGATATCGAGGTCAAAGCCCGAAATCGCGTTAAAACGCGCCGGATAGCTCAGCAGTCGCATCTTGCCGACACCTAGGTCACGCAAAATCTGCGAGCCTGTGCCAATGGTTACGTCGCTACCGCTGCGACTCACCGCGCTAGACTCTTTGTCGCGCGCGAGTGCGGAGGCAATGTCTTGTTCCAGCGGCTGGCCGTAGTCGTCGCCGGATAATAACACGGCGACACCGCTTCCTTCTTCGTTGATGCGCTTAAGTGCGCTCGAGAACGACCAGCTGGTGCGTTCGGCATTATACACCTCGCAGATATCGCGAACCGTATTAGGAATGTGCACGCGCACGAGCGCGGGTTCGTCCGCCTTGATCTCACCCTTGGTAAACGCAAGGTGCATGCTGCCACTAATGGAATCGCGGTAGGTATGGCAGTCAAATTCACCGAACTGTGTCTGCACTTTCTCGGTGCCGACAAGCGAGACGGTCTGCTCGTTAGCAATGCGGTAATGGATAAGGTCAACGATCGTACCGATTTTTAACCCGTGCTTTTCGGCGAATATTTCGAGGTCGGGGCGGCGCGCCATCGTCCCGTCTTCATTCATTATTTCGACAATAGCAGCCGCAGGGCTAAGACCCGCTAGTCGGGCTAGATCGCAGCCAGCCTCGGTGTGCCCCGCACGGCGCAGAACGCCACCAGGTTGCGCCATGATCGGGAAAATATGTCCCGGCTGAACAATATCGCTCGGCTCGCTGGCACGATCGACTGCCACTTGAATAGTGCGCGCCCTGTCGGCCGCGGAGATTCCGGTTGTTACGCCCGACGCAGCTTCTATCGACACCGTAAAGTTTGTGCTGTAAGGCGTGTTGTTCTCATCAACCATGAGAGGCAACTTAAGAAATTCGCAGCGCTCGCGCGTGAGCGTCAGACAAATGAGGCCACGCGCATTAGTCGCCATAAAATTGACATCGGGCGTAGTGATGCATTCGGCGGCGATGATCAGGTCGCCTTCGTTCTCGCGATCTTCGTCGTCCATAAGAATGACCATTTTGCCTTGGCGAATGTCTTCGATGATTTCTTCGACTGTATTCAATTTCATGACGTTGGAATAATTTCCTTGGAGCTAATCGTTAACTCTCATTAGTGATTTTTAGCGCGAGTCGTAAGTCAATGTCGCGTTCAATATGCGCTGCCGATAGCGCTACTTATAGCCGTGTTCGGCGAGAAATTCTGCGTCAATTCCACCAGCCTGTTCTTTCCAGCCATGCTCTTTTGCCGCCTTGTCGCCAAGCATCAATCGCTCTAGATACCGAGCCACGAGGTCTACTTCGAGATTCACTTTCTGGCCAACCACATACTCGCCGATGATGGTTTCGACCTGCGTGTGCGGAATCACGTTTACAGTAAACTGCGCACCGTTTACCGCATTAACCGTGAGGCTAGTCCCGTCAATGCAGATCGAACCCTTGCCGGCAATATAACGCGCAAGCTCTTTAGGCGCCTCGTAGATGAGACGGATGCTCTGCCCGTCTGGCGCTGAACTGACAAGCGAACCCACGCCATCGACGTGACCGCTTACTATGTGCCCGCCGAATCGGCTTGTCGCCTGCATCGCCTTCTCAAGATTAACGCGCGATCCTGTTTTGAGCTGGCCAAGGCTTGTGCAATTCATCGTCTCGTTAGACACGTCGGCGGCAAACTGATGCTCATCAAACTCGACAACCGTGAGGCAGCAACCGTTAACGGCAATGCTATCGCCTAGCTTTACATCAGCGAGCGACAGGCCGCCGGCTGAGACCAAAAGTCGCCACTCTTCGCGGACACGCGTAAGGTTAGCGACTGAGCCGGTAGCTTCGATAATTCCTGTAAACATGATTCACCTTCTAACGAACTAACTAACAATCTAACAAGGTTTACTCTTTTTACGCCGCGTATCTTCGCACCACGTAAAATTAGCGAGGCCTGAGCGTGACCTTTATGTCGGCGCCGACCTGCTCGAGTGAATCGACTTTGAACTCAATCGCGTCACTCAATTCGTTTAGGCCGCTGATTCCCAGCAAAGGTCTGCCGTCGCTGCCTAGCAGTTTTGGCGCAATGTAGATGATCAATTCGTCGACAAGTCCTGCCTCGATAAAACTGCCACTCAACGTCGCGCCAGCCTCGACCAACACCTCATTGCATTCATCTAGCTCAGCGAGCGATTCTAGCACAGACAACAAGTCCACCCTTGATGGAGACTCGCCGGTGTTCGGCGCTAAACGTGCCTCGACAGACGATGACGCCTCTGCGAAGCTATTCGCGCCATCGAGCCTATACGCAATGCAGCGCCCGGGCTCTGTGACTATCTTAGCTGTCTCACTCAAGCGCCCACGGCTATCGAGAACAACACGCAACGGTGGGTTAGACAACCGCAGCTCATTCCAGACCAATTGCTGTGCGTTCAGTCCGAGCTCTGCCTGTCTCAGGGTCATCGCTGGATCGTCGGCTAAAACCGTCTCGATTCCGGTCACGATAGCGTCGCACTCAGCGCGAAGTCGTTGCACGTCGCTGCGCGCCTCTGCGCCGGTTATCCATTTGCTCTCGCCATTCGCCAGCGCTGTGCGACCATCTAAACTCATCGCAAGCTTGCACCGAACGAAAGGCCTACGCCGCTCGAGCCTACTGAAAAAACCACGATTCAATCGTCGAGCGCTATTCTCGAAATCCTGTAAAAAAAAGACCTCTACTCCCGCCGCCTCTAACGCAGCAATCCCGCCACCGCTCACTTTGGGATTGGGGTCTTTACTCGCTATAACAACGCGGCTTACACCAGCCTCGATAAGCGCCGAGCTACACGGTCCTGTCCGGCCTGTATGGCAGCAGGGCTCAAGCGTTACGAAAGCTGTCGACCCTGCCGTAAGAGGAAACGCATCGGCAATCGCTTCGGGTTCTGCGTGAGGCAACCCTGCTCCCTTATGCCAGCCTTCGCCTACTACGCTGTCACCTACCTCGCCATTGCTAACAACGATTACACAACCTACGCGGGGATTCGGAGCAGCACTAAATACAGACGCAGCGAGTTGAATCGCGCGCTGCATATGCTGCGGCCACGCTGTCTTTTGCGCGTCGAGCTCGCTATTACGTAGGGTTTGCATAAGGGGATGCCTTAGGCGCTAAAAGAATGAAGACGCCGAGGCGTTTTTTGAGCAGCGTGTTTTTAGCACCACCACCTGTTCTAAGCCTCGGGTTTTTCCTCGTTTGATAAGCGATCAATCTCCTGACGAAACTCGTCGAGGTCTTTAAAGCTGCGATAGACCGAAGCAAAACGCACGAATGCGACTTCGTCTAGATCGCGCAGCTGACTCATCACGAGTTCGCCCACCGCGCGTGAATCGATTTCACGTTCGCCAGTTGCGCGCAAGCTCGCCTTGATTTTAGTGACCGCCTCTTCGACACGCTCGATGCTCACGGGGCGTTTCTCTAAGGCTTTCATCAAGCCTGCCGTCATTTTGTCTTCGTTAAAGGGCTCGCGTATACCACCTGCTTTAATAATTCGCGGCATCACTAGTTCGGCCGCTTCGTAGGTCGTAAAGCGCTCGGCGCAGGTGATACATTCGCGGCGACGGCGCACATTATTACCCTCGGCGACGAGCCGCGAATCGATTACTTTGGTGTCGACCGCACTACAAAAAGGACAATGCATACCTTAGGTTCCGTTTAAGCGAATTTGCTCGCTGCCAGCACCGGCAGGCGAGCATCGGTAATCGAACGATGGCCTAGCCGTAAACCGGGAAGCGCGAGCAGAGCTCGAGAACTTTCTGTTTTACCTCGGCGATCACAGCTTCATCTTCGATGTTATCTAATACATCACACATCCACGAGGTCATCTCAGCGACTTCGGCCTCTTTGAACCCGCGCGTCGTGACTGCTGGCGATCCAATGCGAAGGCCGCTCGTAACGAAAGGCGATTTCGGATCGTTCGGTACAGCATTCTTGTTCACGGTAATGTTCGCACGCCCCAGCGCTGCGTCGGCATCTTTGCCTGTGATGTCTTGCTTGATCAGGCTTAGCAGGAACAAATGATCATCGGTACCGCCTGAGACAACCTCATAACCACGCGCCATGAAGCCTTTCGCCATCTCACGCGCATTTGCAACAACCTGCGCCTGATACGCTTTAAACTCATCGCTCATCGCTTCCTTGAAGCAGATCGCTTTCGCTGCGATCACATGCATCAAGGGGCCGCCTTGACTTTCGGGGAATACTGCAAAATTCAGCTTCTTCTCGAGCTCGGGGTTGGCGCGAGCGAGAATAATGCCGCCACGCGGGCCGCGCAGTGTCTTGTGTGTAGTTGATGTTGTGACGTCGGCAATATTAACGGGACTGGGGTAGGCGCCGCCAGCAATGAGACCCGAGACATGCGCCATGTCGACGACAAACCACGCACCGACCGCATCGGCGATATCGCGGAAACGCTGCCAGTCGACGATTTTGGAGTAGGCAGAGAAGCCGGCCATAATCATCTTCGGCTTGTGCTCATGCGCGAGGCGTTCAACTTGATCATAGTCGATCTCGCCCGTTTCGGCATTGAGCCCGTATTGCACTGCATTGTAGATACGCCCTGAGAAGCTCACGCTTGCACCGTGAGTAAGGTGGCCGCCGTCGGCGAGGCTCATACCCAAAACGGTATCGCCCGGCTCCATCAGCGCCATGTAAACAGCTGCGTTGGCCTGCGAACCGGAGTGAGGCTGCACGTTTGCATAGTCGGCATTGTAGAGCTGTTTAGCGCGATCGATCGCGAGCTGCTCAATCACGTCAACGTGTTCGCAGCCGCCGTAGTAGCGCTTACCCGGATAGCCTTCGGCGTATTTATTGGTCAAGACTGAACCCTGAGCTTCCATAATAAAGGGGCTCGCATGATTCTCCGAAGCGATTAGTTCAATGTGCTCTTCTTGCCGAACACGCTCGGCCTCCATGGCAACAGCTATTTCAGGATCGAACTCGGCGAGGCTGACATCGGTCTTAAACATCTTCTACTCCGGACAAAGGCGTCAAATGGGCTTGATTTAGCGCCTGTATTCTACATGATAGGGCGGCGCTAGGCATCTTTAAGTCGAGCCTAAGAAGCGCCAGATTTAGTCATCTAGCAAGATGTTGACAGCATATTGCCAGTCTTAGTTCGTGGAAATTGCTCAGACTTGCCTCTACCTAATTTCTTGGCTGCTCCCCTGCCCCATCTCCCCAAAGTTATAGGTGAAATTAGCTCACTCATACTGAAATAATCTTCGTTTGCCGCACCCCCGAATCGCGCAGTACGGTCTACTAAATAAATTTACTGAAAAGTTAAAAACAAAGAATCAGTTAAATTGCGACAGGAGAGTTCGCCATGGTTAAAAGCCTACCCAATAGGATAGCGCACCACGTTCCTTCTTCACCGAAAAAACTTGCTTGGCATATTAAACAAGCTTCTCGCACAACACTTGTTGCGGCGCTAGCGGTCCCTTCGCTGTCTCTCGCTCAAGAGCCTATTCGTCTCGAAGAAATTATCGTTACGGCAACGAAGCGCGCGACAGACCTGCAGAAGGTCCCGTCTTCAATTACTGCGCTCAATCAAAGCACCCTCGACGATCTAAACATTAATAATTTTCAAGACTATGTAAAGCAGCTGCCTTCGGTGTCTTACACGCAGCGGCGCCCGGGACAGGCCAACCTATTTATGCGGGGCATCTCCGAAGGCGGCAACTCTAATCAGTCGCTGCAAGGCCCTTCGGTTGCAGTGTACTTAAACGAGCAACCGGTAACAGCGATCGGGTTCAACCTAGATATGCATGTATACGATGTCGAGCGCATTGAGGTTCTAATGGGGCCTCAGGGCACGCTCTATGGCGCCTCATCGCAGGCTGGTAACCTACGGATTATTACTAACCAGCCCGATACAGAAAGCTTCGATGCGGGCTTCGATCTCAGTACAGAAACTATTTCGCAAGGCGGCAATGGTTACATGGCCGAAGGTTTCGTGAACATTCCGATTAGCGATCGCGCAGCACTTCGCCTTACCGCTTGGTGGGATGAAGATGGAGGCTACATCGATGCAGTCCCCGGTAGCATCACTTTTCCAACTAGCGGAATAACACGAACCAATGAAGGTTTCGTTGAAGACGACTTCAACGAAGCGCAAAAGCAAGGCTTAAGAGCCGCACTTAAAGTTGATTTAACAGATAGCTGGACCGCGACAGCCTCGGCAATGTTTCAAGAACTCGAATCAGACGGTGTGTGGGACCATGACCCGGTCAATCTCGATGACTTCGAAGTCGCGCGTTTCTTTGAAGACAAACAAAGTGATGAGTGGTCGCAGTTCGCACTTACTTTGGAAGGAGACTTAGGGTTCGCTGATCTAACCTATGCCGGCTCTTACCTCGATCGCGATTTCGATACCTACAGCGATTATTCGCATTACTCAATTGATGGCGCAGTCGAGCCTTACTACACCTGCTACGTTTCCTATTTCGGTCCGTGTGTAGACCCCAGCATCCAGTATTCAAACTTCTCGGAACTGCAATTTCAGACACACGAACTCAGGCTTGCTTCGCAAGGCGAGAGATTAGACTGGATCGTAGGTGCGTTTTTCTCTGAGCAAGAAACAACCTTCGATAGCCAGTGGTCTGTGCCACCGATTAATCGAGGGGCTGCGGTACTCAACGATCTCTATTTCCAAACCGATCAGGTGCGTAATGATTCTGAAATCGCTCTGTTTGGCGAGATCAACTACCGCCTTACTGAAGACCTCACCGCAACTCTCGGCTACAGACAGTTCGACGGTGAAACGACTCTTGATGGCTTTGTCGGCACCGTATTCTGGCCCAACTGTTGTTATGCGTTCGACGACAACAGACCACCAGATAATGTTGCAAGCAAAGCCGAATACGATGATGGCATACTCAAACTTAATCTTAGCTATAACCTGAACGAATCGGTGATGATCTACGGCAACTACGCAGAGGGATACCGACCCGGCGGCGCCAACCGAGCACCTGGCGTCGGCGATACATTCGATCCCGATTACCTCGAAAGCTATGAAGTTGGCTTTAAGAGCACCCTAATGGATGGGCGCCTGCGCTTGAACGCAGCGGCTTACTTAATGGATTGGGACGATATTCAGCTTGGTTTCTTTAATCGAGAAATCTCCCTTCTGGGTCTTGTAGACAATGTTGGCACAGCAGAAAGTAAGGGTATCGAATTTGATACGACTTACCTCGCAACAGAAAACTTAGAGCTCTCGCTTTCCTACGCCTACAATCAAGCTGAGCTCACCGAGAACTATTTTGCTAACAACACAGCGACCGAACCAGACGCGCGAAGCGGGCAGGATCTGCCTTTTACACCCGATAATAAATTCACTTTATCGGCTCGCTACTCGGTCAATATGTTCGATATGCCTTCGACTCTCCAATTGAACTACGCCTATACCGACAGCATGTGGAACGACTTGTTTCTATCTAATCGTGAACAGATGGACGGATACGGTCTGCTCAATGCCACTTGGCGATTCGACGCGGACAACTGGTATTTCACAGTCTTCGGCGACAATCTTACCAATGAGGTTGCGCAGTTATTTATCAACAGCGCGGATATTCAACGCCTCGTCACAGTTAATCGACCTCGAACCCTTGGTGTGAGTGTTGGTATGCGTTTCAAGTAGTGCGTCCCGTGTAAATAGGACGACTCTCCTCTGCGCCGCAGGTCTTAATTGACTGCGGCGATTTTTTTGGTGTGATCTATTACACTCAGCAAAAAGCCCGCGGAGCCGAGCGCATACATGACACGAAGCCAAAAGCCCTACTCTGCAGATCTTATCAAAGCTGCCGAGCATATAGCGGCCAATCAGTTTGGAAAAGCGGAGGCTATTCTTCGCCCCTATGTTAAGGATAATCCAGCAGACGTTAATGGCATTCGCCTCTTAGGCGAAGTCGGCATCGCCCTTGGCGCGCTAAGCGATGGCGAAAAACTCCTAGCAAGAGCCGTCGAGCTAGCACCTAAATACACCGAGGCGCGCTACGGGTGGGCCAATGCCCTCTACAAGCGGCATCGATATGAGGAGGCGCGGGAACAACTCGACCACCTACTCGCGCTTGATTCGAGTCGGCTTGACTGGCGCATGCTAAAAGCAGCGACGCTTGTCGAGGTGAACGAATACGAAGAGGCCATTGAGCTTTTCGAATCAGTGCTCAAACTTAGGCCAGATCATAGGCAAGCTTACCTCAGCTATGGACACGCGCTGCGCGCGGTTGGACGTACCGAGGATTGCATCGTGGCTTATGAAAAGTGCGTCGAGGTCGCGACTGGCGTCGGCGAGGCATACTACAGCTTAGCTAATCTTAAAACGTATCGGTTCAGCGATGAACAGATCGCTCATATTGAAGAGCTGCTTAATGACAGCGCCTGCGAGTTTAGAGACTACTACCATCTCCTTTTCTCACTCGGCAAGGCTCAGGAAGACCGCGGCAATCATCAAGCGGCAATGGCTGCCTATGTTAAAGGTAATCAGGTAAGAGGGAAAAATGTTCCGTGGGACAGTCAGAAGTTTCACAGCGATACCGAAGAACTCAAAGCCTTTTTTTCTGACGCTTTTTTTGCAAAGTATCAAGGTAACGGGTGCGACAGAAAAGACCCCATTTTCATCGTCGGCCTTCCCCGCTCGGGCTCCACGCTTATCGAGCAAATACTCGCAAGCCACTCTCTGGTCGAAGGCACAGCCGAACTCGCCGACATCATTGCCCTCGCGCGCAAACTCTCAGGCAAAGCGAAAAGAGGAGACCCATCACGCTATCCGGGCGGGCTCGCTCGTTCAAGCAGTGAGGAGATCGAAGGTTACGGACAAGGCTATATCGACAGCACAGCGATTCAACGCGTAACCCAGAAGCCGTATTTTATCGATAAGATGCCCAACAACTTCAGTCATATTGGACTTATTCATCTTATTCTTCCGAACGCCCGAATCATTGATGCAAGGCGCCATCCGCTCGATTGCTGCTTTAGTGGATTTAAGCAGCTGTTTGCTTCAGGCCAAGGCTTTACTTACGGTCAAAGACGAATAGGTAACTACTACCGCGACTATGTTTCTCTTATGGATCATTGGGACGCGGTATTACCTGGCCGCGTTTTACGTGTTCAGTACGAAGACATGGTTAACGACACCGAAACACAGGTGCGCAAGATTTTGGATTACTGCGGACTGCCTTTCGAGGAATCGTGTTTGGAGTTCTATAACAATAAACGCGCTGTTAGAACTGCGAGTTCGGAGCAGGTTAGGCAACCCATCTATGCAAGTGGAATGGGGCAATGGCAGGCGTTTGAAAAGTGGCTCGATCCACTGAAAGAAGCGTTAGGGCCGGTGCTTGAACGTTATCCAATCGAGCGAGTTGATAGCTGATCGTCCACTTCAATTTGTGAAAACAACCACCGCCTAAACGCGGCCAGCTTGGGTGAGTCTCGCTTTTCGTTTCGGCAGACTAAATACCAGCGATTAGGATTCTTAAGCCTTAGCTTAGGAAATATCTCGATAAGCGCTCCCGTTTCTATCTCATCTGAAATATACGGTTGCTGTCCAAGGGCTATGCCTATTCCTTGCGTGGCGCTCGACAGGGCGACATCATAGCTTTCGAGTTGCAAACCGCTGTCGGGAGAAACGCCACGCACGTTGTTTCCTTCGAGCCACACATGCCAGTCACCGGCCGAGGGGTAGACTTGCAAAATTGGGTGGCCGGCAAGCTGCTCTGGGGTTTCGAAGGGCCCATGACGCTCTAGAAAAGCTGGGCTGCAGACCGGAAACAATTCACAGTCGAACAAATGGTCGTAGTGTAGATTGCTGTCTACGGGTTGCCCGACCATGATTCCCGCATCGATATCTTCTTGTGCGAAATTGACATCCGACTGCGACGTGTGAAGGCGCACCTGAATACTCGAATCGAACTCTTGCAGCCGTGGTAACCGCGGAAGTAGCCATCGCATCGTGAAAGTCGAGTAAACGTGCAGTGTAAGCACCGAAACCGACGCCTCTTCGAGAATAAGCTGCGCGCCCTCTGCGATGCTATCGAACGAGTTACGCACGATCGGATAGAGCAGCTTACCCTTACGAGTAAGCTCTACGGCGCGGGTTTTTCGTGTAAATAGATGCGTATTAAGTGACTGCTCTAGGGACTTAACCTGATGACTAATAGCCGATTGCGACACGCTCAACTCGTGTGCCGCATCTTTAAAGCTGAGGTGGCGCGCCGCCGCCTCAAATGCGCGAAGCGCATTAAGCGGAGGCAATTTTCTGCGCTGCTGAAATCCGGTCAAACACCCTCCTTGAATCAAATGCCTTATTAGAAAATCTATTGCATGAATTGCTCCTATGCTTTTATTTCATAACCGATGGCGAGTCAAGTCTTGAGAAATATTCATGCATAGTGACGATTTATTCAATTGCATGCTTGTACTCTTGGCTGAGAGACTCGAAAAACATTTAATCTTTGCCCAGCGCGCCTCGGTTTTAGTCCACCCACGCTGAGTGTTGACTTTAGAGAGTTAAAACATGGATGAGAAACGCGTTGCGCTCGTTACCGCCGGAGCAAATGGCATCGGCAGAGCAATAGCAGAGTGCCTAGCGGCCGAAGGGATCAAAGTTCATATTTGTGACATCGACCCACAGGCAATCGCTGCGTGTCTGGAAGCCAATCCAGACTTTGAGGGCACCTGCTGCGACGCAGCTGACCCTGCCGAAGTTGATCGCCTTTTCGACGAAATCGGCGCACACAGCAACCGCTTAGATATTTTGGTCAACAATGTCGGTGTCGCCGGTCCAACTGCCGCTGTGGAAGATATTGCCCCTGCTGACTGGGATAGGACTATCGCGATCGACCTTAATGCGGCATTTTATGCGACGCGCAGAGCGACACCTTTCATCAAGAAGGCGCGGGGAAGCATAATTAACATTGCCTCGAATGCGGCTCTCTTTGGGTTCCCGCTTCGCTCGCCCTATGTTGCAGCCAAATGGGCGCTAATCGGCCTCACCAAAACATGGGCTATGGAGATGGGGCCCGATGGAGTTAACGTCAATGCGATCTGCCCCGGCAGCGTAAAAGGGCCTCGAATAGATGGAGTAATCGAGCGCGATGCACAAGAGAGAGGGGTTGCACCGAGTGCGATACGCGATGTGTATCTTCGTCAGAGTTCGATGCGCGTGTTTGTAGACGCCAAAGAAATTGCCGACACGGTCAAGTTCCTTTGCTCCCCAGCAGGACACAATATTTCAGGCCAGGCGTTAGCTATCGACGGTCATACCGAAGGTTTATCCAACTGGATAGACTAAACAAGTATTCGAGTAGGAGTAACAACATGAAAGCAGCGTGGTTCGAAAAGTTTGGTTCGGCAAATGAGGCGCTTATCGTAGGCGATCTCCCAAAACCCGAAGCCGGACCCGGTGAAGTGCTTGTGCGACTTCACACCACTGGCGTCAATCCATCCGACGTAAAGAAGCGGGCTGGCGCCTTTCCCACTCTCCTCGACGGCGGACTTGTCATCCCACACAGCGACGGCGCCGGTGTCATCGAAGCCGTTGGTGAGGGAGTAGATCAAACGAGAATCGGCGAGCGCGTGTTTGTCTACCAAGCTCAGTATGGTCGGCGCCTTGGCAGTGCAGCCGACTATGTAGCAATTGATTCTATTCGCGCGCCAGCCCTGCCAGATGAGTGCTCTTTCGACGTAGGTGCTTGTATTGGCATTCCGATAATGACAGCACATCGCTGCGTCTATGCCGACGGTGAAGTCGTAGGAAAAACCATTCTTGTTACAGGCGGAGCCGGTAGAGTTGGTTACTACGCCATCCAATGGGCAAAGCTCGGCGGCGCAACCGTTATTGCAACGGCAAGCAACGCAGCAGACAAAGAACTCTGCCTGCAGCTTGGCGCGGATGCGGTGGTCAATCATCGCGAAGAAAATTGGGGCGAATCCGTTGTTGCCGCTAATGCAGGCGACAGAGTCGACCGCGTTGTCGAAGTCGAATTTGGTGCCAACCTGCCAGAAATCATGAAGTGCATTGCTATTGGCGGCACTATCGCCACCTATTCTTCGACTGTCGTCGGCGAGCCCACCTTGCCGTTCCGCGACATGATGTTTATGGATCTTACGGTGCGCATGGTTATCGTTTACGCGATGCCAGAAAGCGCCAAACAGGCCGCAGTCGAGGACACTGTGGCAGCGCTGCGTGAGGGTAAACTCGCACATCGCATCGCCCATGTACTTCCTCTCGCAGACATTGCTCGCTCCCATGAACTTATCGAACAGGGCGGTTTCGGCGGCTGTGTTGTCGTGCAGATAACGCAATCAGATGATTAGCGCCCGCGCACTGGCCAGCTTATCGCTTGTTTTCTTTGCGGGTAGTGCTTATGCAGCCGACACGCCTCACCTCACTATCGGTGAGGCAGAGTATCTCGGCACACGAAACATGGATGGCACAGTCGACGCTTTTCTCGGCGTGCCTTTCGCAGCGCCACCTATCGGCGAACTTCGCTGGCGCGCTGCACAGCCTTACATTGCCGCTGTGGGTCAGCACAAAGCCGTTTCATTTGCTCCCGCCTGTTATCAAGGCGACCATATCACGCGCTGGTATCAGGGCGTTGTTGCAGGATTCGGTGGCGATCCAAATTCAGTGATCGCGCCCGACGTAAGCGAAGACTGCCTCTATCTCAATGTCTGGCGACCGAGCAGCATGAGTGAAAGCGCCCCACTCCCGATTATCGTGTACGTTCACGGCGGGAGTAACCGTGGCGGCTGGTCATGGGAGCCTAACTATTTAGGCGAAAATCTCGCCCGCCATCAGGCTGTCGTCATCACTGTCGCCTATCGCCTAGGGCCGTTCGGATTTATGGCGCACCCTCAGTTAGAGGAAAGTAATTTCGGTCTCACCGATCTCGTCATGGCGCTCAATTGGATCAAACAGTATTCGGGGCGACTCGGTGGCGACCCGACAAATATTACCCTCGTAGGCGAATCTTCGGGGGCGAGCAATATTTCGCATCTGATCGCAATGCCAAGCGCTGCCGGGCTATTCAATCGTGTCATTCATCAGAGCGCTGGATGGGCTTTGCAAGAATCGGTTAGCCGCGACGACGCGCTTACCCTTGGTAGTGCGCTCGGAGAAGCCACTGGGTCGGCGTCTATAGCGGCATTGCGCAAACTTCCCGCGCTCGCTATCGACACAGCGGCCCAAAAAGTCTACGCAGAGGCAGGATTCGATCCCCACTTGGATACAGGCTTGGCGTCCTCTCCGCTTGAAGCGGTTTCCAACAACCGCGCGAACCCTGTCGATCTGCTTATCGGCAGCAATGCTGACGAATGGAAAATGTATTTAGAGCCGGATGAATCATCGAGCGAGTGGCTTGCACAAAACGTTGAGGGTAGCCGTATTAACGCGGTGACCGGTACACTGGAGGGGCTAGATGAAGCCTCTAAACTCGATCGCCTGATCACCAGCGTCAACTACACATGCCCGTCTCTTAGGCTTGCCGGCGAGACTGCAAACACTGGCGCGCGCACGTGGGTCTATTATTTTTCTAGGCGCCGCGTAGGAGAGCAAGCGGCTGAGATGGGCGCCTATCATGGCGCAGAACTGCCATATGTTTTTGACACACACGACGCGTGGCTTCCGACGAACTCTGACGACCGTGCGCTTACGCAAAGCATGATGCACTACTGGGTGAACTTTGCTCGCCATGGCGATCCGAACGGCGAAAATCTTGCCGACTGGCCAGCATTCAGCAGTGAATATGATCGCAATACGCTGCGCTTAGATAGTCAAATCGAAGCGATCGTGCATCCTTACGCGAGCCTGTGTGAAGCACTGTTCGATCGATAAAAAACAAAAAATCAGAACCGCGGAGAGAGCTTTATGGAGTCGAAGCAGGCCTCACAACACACTATAGATTGGTGGACTTTCTCCGCCAGTGTCGGCGCGATCGTAACGCTCTCTTTACCAATGGTGCTCGCGCCTGATCTTGCCGGCAAGTTGATCGAGCAGGCCTATGACTTTCTTACCAACAATTTAGGCTTCTTGTACCAATGGTACAGCCTTGCGGTTTTCGTTTTCCTTATCTACCTCGGCTTTAGCCGTTATGGCGCGGTTCGCCTTGGCGCAGAGGATAGTAGACCCGAGTTTGGCAATCTGAGTTGGGTCGCGATGCTTTTCTCTGCAGGCATAGGCGCGGGGCTTCTCTATTGGGCGGTCATCGAATGGGGGTACTATCTCGATTCACCGCCGTTTGGCGTGCCTGCGCGCAGCAACGAGGCCATTGAGTGGGCGGCCAGCTATGGGCTCTTTCACTGGGGTGTAAACGCTTGGGCATTTTATTGCCTGCCTGCGCTCGCCATCGCTTACCCATTTTACGTGAGGAAAGTGCCTTATCTTAGGCTCAGCACTGGCTGCCTGAAATATTTACCCGGCGGTGCCACGAGCAAACGCGCTCGCGTTGTTGATTTTCTTTATATGCTTAATCTAATCGGCGGCACTGGCACCTCACTCGGACTGTCGTCGCCGATGATAGCAGCGACACTTGCCGAGCTTACAGGGTGGAATCACGATTTCATGCTCGAGGTGATGGTGGTCGTATTCTGCATAGCCATCTTTGGCACTAGCGCTTGGCTCGGCTTAGAGCGAGGTTTTAAAAAGCTCGCCGATCTAAATCTTTGGTTAACCCTGACCCTTCTTTTCTTTGTACTCGCCGTGGGACCCACCTTATTTATTCTTAAAATGGGCACCAATGGCATCGGTCTCGTTCTACAAAATATGGTGCGCATGATCACGTGGACTGACCCGCTCACCAACTCTCGCTTTGTCGAAGACTGGACGATTTTTTATTGGGCTTGGTGGGTTGCCTACGGTCCATTCGTAGGGATTTTTGTCACGCGCATTTCTTACGGACGCACTATTCGCGAAGTCATATTTGGTATGCTGGTTTACGGCAGTCTTGGCGCTTGGCTTTTCTTCATCGTATTTGGCAATTATGCGTTACATCTTGAGCTCGAAAACATACTGTCTGTAACCGGCATAATGAACGAGCAAAGCCCAGCCGCCGCGATAACTCAAGTCTTTGGAACTCTTCCCTTTCGCGAGCTAGCGCTTTGCGCGTTTTTCGTCGTATCTGTGGTCTTCCTTGTCACCACCTATGACTCTGCTTCTTATACACTCGCTTCGGTCTCAACGAAAAAGATGCGGGCAGGCGAAAATCCAGCGCGAGGCCTGCGACTTTTTTGGGCATGCAGCCTCGGCGTTTTGCCGATCACGCTAATGTTCATTGATGGGGGAATCAAAGTTATTCTCTCAACCACTATTGTCGTCTCACTTCCTTTGCTTGCTCTTGGCTACATAATGGCAGACTCGCTAATGTCACAATTACGCGAAGACCATGGCGACAAGCCGGCGGATTAAGACAGGATCAATTCTTCGCCGTTAAGCAAGGCATGAGTGGCTAAATCGAAACTAGCGAGGTCAGAGGGATGAAGTAACTGCACGATCGGTATCGATGGAATTGCTACAATGTCGGCCGCCAATACCGCAGCGACAGGGGTCACATCTGGTCTCACCAAAACTATAGCCGCAGGGCCATTGCCTGCACACAGACATTCAAGCAAAGCGCCCGGCGCCGCTGTACTGCCCTTGGGCGATGGCAACACAATTACTTTTCCCCGAACATTTTGCCCCCTCTGCGGGTGCTGGCTGTCGACGATCTCGCCGCTAGCGGGATCCAAGCCGCCCCAGAAGCTTAATCCATCGCTTAATACTAAAAGCGCACCGTGAGCTTTCCCCGTAATCAAACTCCGCACCGTGAGTACGGAAGTCACGAACGATCCCCTCGGACTAGGCGACCCTGACGAGCGGTTTCGATACAGTTTTCTAGGCTCCCCAAATACGCGTTTACTCCTAAATTTCCTCCTGCGTAATACGCCCATTTAGCCGAATCAGTCATCACCCCCGCCGTTTGCTTAGGAATAACCTGGCCGTAGTAGCTGCAAGCATCGACGAGAAAAAAAATTCCTCGCGCTCTGAGTTCGCCGAGCTGGAGGGTGTTCTGAAGCTGTGCCAAATTATAGCGAGACGTGGTTACATAGATCGGGATTTTAAGCCTCATTGCAGAAGACAAAACCTCCTCGGCTAGCCGCGACAGCTGAGACACAGAGTAGTGAGGAGCGCCAAGGCAAATAGCAGAAACTGCATCGCCTTCGCTACCTGCGTAAGGCTGCAACTCATTCAACAGGTCATCGGTGGACAAAGGCAACGCAGCCACACACGTCGTTTGAAGCTCACTAACCCTTGCAAGCGGCGCTTCCGGCGTAATCCCTGCGAGATGGAACATCGACATGCCTCCTGAGCTCGCCGCAGCAGCGCTGAGGCTGCGCAACATGTCCTGTGTCGGCTCTACGTCTATACCAGTGATTAGGGGAATGTCGCTGCCGCATTTATACCCGAGCAATAGACCTAACAGTTCCCAATGCATCGGTTCGTCCCAAAAAGGACTGGGTATAGACGCACAATCGATGACCAGAGCAGGCGCGCGTGCTGAATCTAAGTAGAGGCCATACTCTGGAATGCGACCGGTTAGCGCCGCACAGAGATCTAAATATTGCACCGTTTTGTTGCTTCGTGCACCCAACACCGAGTTCGCATAAGTCACCGCGTTAGACTCGGCCCAGGCAATACGCTCGCCGAGCACAGGGGGGGCCGGCAAGTGATACGGCGCACAAGTCAGTACAGGGTCACACCCCAATTGCTCGTGGAGGCGAACAACAAGACCCGCTTGTTCTTGATCGATTTGCGGATTAAGCGAACAGCTATCGAGGCAGGCAGAACTTGCGTTCAGCGTTGTTGGCACTCGTACTTTGGCACCCAAAGCGGCAAAGCGACGAAGCAGGAGGAGGTCGGCTTCACCGGCGTAATACGAACCCACCAAATGGCAGCGAGTAATATCTATCAGCCTCGATGCCTGCATCGCTTCTCCAGCAGCAACGAGAAAACGCGTCGCTAAGCGAGTCGCCTCGCCTCGATCTCCGGCAAGGCACGACTTATCTTCGGCAGTGAGGTGCATACTCTAGGCGTCGCGAGCTAATGTCTGTAAAGGCAAGTTTACTTGCATAACCTAAACACGAAAAGAAAAGGTTTCTGCTGCATACACGCCTCGCGTTTTCTGCGCATTGCCGCCTACGGCTTACTAGCCGGAATAAGCATATCCAAACCCAAACGCCAGACTTGTGCGTTCTGTGCGCTCAGTTCGATCTTGAACTGAAGCCAATACATCTGCTTCTGGATATGCGTCCCTGCCCAATCCGACTTCTTGCAGCTCAGAGCAAACTCGTTGAGGTCATTTTTACAATTTCTATGTTGTACAATTGCACCTCAGTTTAGCTGACCTCAATCAAACTCAATATTTCCGACTATTACGAGAGCGTTATGGCATCACAATTCGTCTACCATATGAGCCGCGTGGGCAAGGTTGTTCCACCCAAGCGCGAAATACTCAAAGATATATCACTGTCATTCTTTCCCGGCGCGAAGATCGGCGTGCTCGGACTCAACGGCTCGGGAAAGTCGACGTTGCTGCGCATCATGGCTGGCGTCGACAAAGAATTTAATGGCGAGGCTCGCCCACAGGCAGACATCAATATCGGTTACCTGCCGCAAGAGCCACAGCTAGATGAAGAGGTTGACGTGCGTGGCAACGTCGAACAGGGGCTTGGCGAAATCATGGCGCTGCTCGAGGAATTTAATGCGATAAGCGACAAATTCGCCGAGCCAATGAGCGACGATGAAATGAACACGCTGCTCGAAAGGCAGGGCGATCTGCAAACCAAGATCGATGCTGTCGATGGCTGGGAAGTCGATAGGATACTAGAGCGTGCCGCCGACGCGTTGAGGCTGCCGCCGTGGGATGCCAAAGTTGCACATTTATCTGGCGGCGAGAAACGGCGAGTTGCTCTTTGCCGGCTTCTTCTGTCTAAGCCCGATATGCTCCTGCTCGATGAGCCAACAAACCATTTAGATGCTGAGAGCGTGGCTTGGATGGAGCGCTTTCTCCAAGACTATCCCGGTACTGTTGTCGCGATTACTCACGATCGCTATTTTCTTGATAATGCAGCCGGCTGGATTCTCGAGCTCGACCGCGGTCATGGCATTCCGTACGAAGGCAATTACACGAATTGGCTCGAAGCCAAAGAGGCGCGACTGCAGACCGAAGCAAAGCAGCAAGCGGCTCATGAGAAAACCATTAAGGCCGAGCTCGAATGGGTGCGCGCGAATCCTAAAGGCCGCCAGAGCAAGAGTAAAGCGCGTATCGCTCGCTTCGAAGAGCTTAATTCGCAAGAGTTTCAAACCCGCAACGAAACGCAAGAATTGTACATTCCACCGGGCGCCCGTCTTGGTGACAAGGTTCTCGAGGTAAACAACCTTTGCAAAGGATTCGACGAGAAAACGCTGATAGATGATCTTAGCTTCAGTGTTCCAAAAGGCAGCATCGTTGGCATAATCGGTGGCAACGGAGCGGGCAAGACTACCTTTTTGCGCATGCTCGTGGGCGACGAAAAGCCGGACAGCGGCAGCATTGAGCTAGGCGATACGGTTCAGCTCTCGTATGTCGATCAGAGCCGCGATGCGCTTAACGGCGACAACACAGTGTGGCAGGAAATCTCCGACGGCAACGAGCAACTCGTCATCGGCCGCTACGAAGTGTCGTCGCGCTCGTATGCGAGCCGCTTTAATTTCCGCGGCGGAGATCAACAAAAATTTGTAAAAGACCTGTCGGGCGGCGAGCGCAACCGTCTTCATATGGCAAAACTTCTCAAACGCGGCGGCAACGTATTGCTGCTCGACGAACCGACTAACGACCTAGACGTTGAGACCCTTCGCGCACTCGAGGAAGGACTATTGACCTTCCCTGGTTGCGCTATTGTTGTCTCGCACGACCGCTGGTTCCTCGACCGCATCTGCACTCACATTCTCGCCTTCGAAGGCGACAGTCGGGTGGTGTGGCACGAAGGAAATTACAGCGATTATGAGGTTGATCGAAAGAAACGCCTCGGTGACGGCGCAGAGCCTACCCGAATGAAATATAAGAAGCTGGACGGCTAAAATTTGCGACAGCTGCTTGAAAAAGCGCGAGTTAAGGCGCTTCTAAGCAAGCCGAGCCGACTATTAAAGTTCTAGCTCGGCTCGGAGCTTTGCGAATCGCGCTTTCGCTTCGGCAGGATCGAGCCGTTTATTCACGCGGCTAGGCAAGGGTGTCGGCGAAAGTCCTTCGAGGTTTTCGCCGCGCATCACGCGTCGGCAAAACACCTGATAATGATGCTCAAAAATCGGCTGCCCTCGGCGTTGCCCCTCGTTTGCAAGCGTATACCATCCCGCCGCGCGGCCCGCGTAATAGACAGCTGGATGACTCCACGAAAAGTCTTTCTTCGGTGAGGGTGCAGAGCACGCTTCAAAATAAGCGTCGCGTGCGCTCGGCAGGCCGAACAGGTCACCCCCGCGTTCACAGGCTTTTATCAGCTCGGCCAGACTAGGTAAAAAGGTCTGACTGCGTACAATCGTTTTGGTTGCTGCGACAATCTGCTGCGGCGCATAGTCTTCGAGGCAGCTAAGCCAGTACTTTTTAGCGATCGTCTCGCTGTCGACATCGGGAAACGCGCGATAATACTGATTGTGATAGGCAAACTGCAGCTGCGAGAACACTCTATTTATCGCTGCGATATGATCGAGATCATCCGACGGCGAGGACGAGGCACTGCTTCTTTCTGGCTGCGCCAAATCAGCTTGCCCAACTGCGGTCGTCGAGTTGTCGGAGTCGTTCTGCAACGCTGCTCGTGCCTGCGCTACCATCGCGTCGATCTTCTGCATTCTGTCCTCCTCTCGTGCTCATGCCGCGGCTTGGTTGCTGTGCATCGCGCTGAAGTTTACGCGCCCACTCGGCCTTAACAAACTGAAGAAATGTCGTATTCCAAGACGCCTTGGCTTGCTGACTGTCGCGCCAGTATAGAACAAACTCGGCGACACGAGCATTGGCAAATTCGGCATCGATCTCGGCAAGCTGAAGGGTCTCGTAAAAGTCGGCGCTGGGCGTCCAGTTAGCAGCGATTGGCCTTGGGGTATCGTCGAAACCCTGCATCGCGCTGCAGCGTGCCCATTGCCTGCGAACATGCTCGATAAATCGTGTATTCCAAGGGCCCGAACTCGCGCCGCGCTCCTCCCAATAGAGCACGAATTCGGGAATCGCGTCTTCGATAAAGTGCGGATTCACGTCTGCGTTATGAAGTATCGACAGCGCCGGTGAACTCGGTCGCCATGCGGCAGACATCTCGCTAACTTGCTCGAACGCGCCGCGGCGGGTTTGCTCTTCGCGCCACAGCTTTAACACGTGCTTGTAAAAAGCGTTGCCCCAAGAGAAGCGCGCCTGACCGCGGTCACGCCAATACTGCACGAACTCTGGGAGCGCATCCCGAAGAAAGTTTTCGGGAATATTGTGCTGCTGACATTGTTTTATCCAAGTGGCTTCTGGCTGCCAGTTAGCTGGAATTAGTGTCGCCGCGCCATTCGTTTGCCTCTGCTGCGCACTTGCCGCATGCGTGTTCGCAGAGGATCCATAAACAGGGAGGCCCTGCCGGGGCGCTGCTATTTCGGTACTTGCGGCGTCATTGTCGCCAACAAAAGCCTGCACAGCCACTGGAACGGCTGCCGGCTGTTGCCTTGGGTTCTGCGTCGCCATTACGCCGTCGTCTATCTCGAACCGCTGCGCAAGATGGGATGCGCCCTCCGAGACTTTGAGCAAACCGAGCTCTCGAAGGTTAGACTGAATTCGGCGAATATCGATTGGCGCCCAGAAAGGCAACACGCTCTGCAGCTGGTCGGCATCAAGCTCTACCCATTTTTCGTGCTCCGCACCCCGCGCTGCGAGCACATGACGCATTGCAATAAGCTCGCCAAGCACGTGCAGCATGACTGTCTCCTCTAGCCCGATGGTGGCTGCGAGAGTGGGTGAGATAAGGAGCGGTCTTTCAGGTATTAGTGTCGAATTCATATTGCTGCTTTTTCAATGCTCGATGCGGTAATCTTTCTTAAGGATACGCCGTGAAGCCAAGCACGTAAAAGACTTATCGTGCTGAGCAGAGACAAAGGTTGATTTACACAATGCATACACACGTTATCCAGCGTTTTGTTGAGTCCCATGCTCTGCCTTCGGGCTATGCAGACGACGCCGAGCGCTGGTTTGTCCCTCTCGTCGATGAATTAGTGGCTGCGTTCGCGCGCAGCGAATCAATTGGCGCATCGCCGTTTGTTGTGGGCATTAACGGATGCCAAGGCAGCGGCAAGTCAACCGCGAGCGAACTCCTTGAGTCGCTGCTGTCAGCTCGGGGCCTAGTCGTCGCAAGGCTATCAATCGACGACTTTTATCTCAGTAGACAACAGAGATTAACGCTTGCATCAACAATGCATCCACTGCTGGCCACGCGAGGTGTTCCCGGAACGCATGACATAACGCTTGCTCTCGCCACCCTTGCGGCGCTAACTGATACCAAACACTCTGATGGTATTCCCCTGCCCCGCTTCGACAAAGCAACCGACAATCCACTGCCACGTGCGGAATGGCCTGTGCTTGTCTCGCGACAAGATCGCCCCGCCGCCGACATCGTGCTTTTCGAAGGCTGGTGTGTGGGCGTCACGCCGCAATCGGCGAGCGAGCTCACTAGTACCTGTAACAGCTTAGAACGTGAATATGACTCGGATGGGCGCTGGCGAGGCTTTGTGAACGAGCAGCTCGCAGGCGACTATCAGACTCTTTTTAGCCAACTCGACAATCTGCTCTTCCTTGAGGCTCCCACCTTTGACTGTGTGTCGATCTGGCGTAACAAGCAAGAGAGACGCCTGCGCGAAAACTACAAAACGCCTAAAGATAAAGCGCGGCAGGATGATGACGACGCGAAAGCAACGCAAAGCTTACATTCGGTTAAGCAAGCAACCGCGTTAATGAGCGAGGCACAAATAGCGCGTTTTATTCAGCATTTCGAGAGGCTTACACGGCACTGCCTCTTACTACTGCCTTCAATCGCCGATACCGTTTTCGAGTTGGATACGAACCAGAGGATTGTTGGCAGGCGCTAAAGTCACGCCTGTCCATTACCCTAAACTCAATCGGCCCCTTTTAGGCGGATTTTTGAGAGTAACCGAGCCTTACTATGCTGCGGCGCCTAAGGATGGCGTACTCGGCCAAAACTTGTTTATCAGACTACTAACCCACACGCGCGCGATAAGCAGCGACAGCGCGACCGCCGCGAACTGCCGCCAGAGCGCGGTCTCTTCACCATGGCTCATTGCCGCTAATTGAAGCTCCCAACCGAATATCGCATAGAGCTGATTGAGTATGAGACCCGCCGCGATCGCAGTGACGATAACACCAAACAGGTAAGCGACCAGCGAACGACTGCCCAACTGCTCTTTAATAACACCCATTGTTGCGATATTGGTCGCAGGTCCGGTAAGCATAAATACCAGCGCAGCACCGGGTGAAATACCGGCAAAAAGCAGACTCGCCGCAACTGGAGTCGATGCTGTCGCGCAGATATACATGGGCAGACCG
>Ga0181597_10001245_pt1 | contig 28728 bp, 21 predicted proteins | sample 041ome_5_FD_148647 | JGI IMG/M metagenome (GOLD analysis project Ga0181597, IMG submission 148647) | Coastal salt marsh microbial communities from the Groves Creek Marsh, Skidaway Island, Georgia - 041403US metaG (spades assembly) | ecosystem: Environmental > Aquatic > Marine > Intertidal zone...
ATCAATTGGTCCAAAGACATCGCCTGCCAGGACATTTGGCGGCGTTCGGCACGTTGAAATCTAGCGTTGAGATGAGATTGCGTATTGGCCATGTATCACTGACTCCGGTGAGACAAAGAATCAATCGAAGGGGTTGCGAGATGAGCCATAGTGTAATAGGTGATAAATTGTTGTGAAGCTAAAAAATTCACAACCTCACAGCGGACCCTATAAAATTGACCTTGAAGGTTGGTTCATACCAGAGTTACCGTTCAGAGTTCGTTGATGTTTTCGATGGTGCATTACGTGCACCCTACGAATCGCTAACCCGATCTTTGGCAATTTGAACGTTGTAAAACCTCGCGATTGTGAATGGGTTTTAGTCAGCAAACCCTCACAGCATGTTTGAGAAGCCATGCGCAAAATCGGAAACTGAACCCAAAACGGAGCAATGCCACAAACTCAATGGTGGTCCCAAGTTGCTCAAGAGTATGGAAGAGTATCGTCAAGGGTATGAGTCTGTCCCATACTCTTGAAGACTCTTGAAAATCACTGATGAGGTAACAACTTGTGGCTATTTCAAGAGTATGACGTTTTATACTCTTGAGCCGTGGAATCGTCCCAGAGCGTTTGGGAACGCAAGGTACTGACACTTCTGAGTAGCGACTTCCTGCTTGATCCCATCTTGATCGCATCAAGCCACGTTGATATTGTAGACTCCTTACCGATCAAGCGCTCCGGTCACCATACCGGAGGAAATCATGCCAAAACCACAATGTGCCACATCCGCCCACGCGCGTCACGCCTTTGAAACTTTTCATGGCACCACTCGTGAAGGGCTCGTTTTACCGACCCGCCGTAACATGCTGAAAGCGGGAGTCGCTGGACTCGCCGGGTTGTCTCTACCAGATCTGTTGAAGTCACAAGCGGCCGCCGTCGAAGCAAAGCAATCGAGTGTGACGGGCAAAAGTGTCATTCTATTGTGGATGACCGGCGGCCCGAGTCATATCGACATGTGGGACATGAAGCCTCAGCGACCGCTGGAAAACCGTGGCCCTTTCAATCCTATCTCAACAGCCGTTCCCGGCATCCAGATTTGTGAGCATCTGCCGAAGCAGGCAGCCATGATGGACAAGTTCTCGCTCATCCGCTCGGTCGATTGTCGCAAGAGTAGCCATCAACCAAATATGGTGATGCAAACCGGCAGCCTCGAAGCGGCACCGCGGACGAATCCCAAAGGAGATCGCTGGCCGTCGTTCGGATCAGCCGTCGCCAAGTATCACGGTCCCAATCATTCGCAGATGCCACCCTATGTCGCGTTCTACAAACATCCGACTCATGTTGGCTTCGGCGGTTATCTGGGACAACAATACGATCCGTTCCAGGGGAACGATGCTGCGAAGTTACCCGTCTATGATCTGGTCGGCAAAGATTCAGGCAAGCAAACTTCCGCGCAGGTCTTCCAGACAAATGCAGCTCTGTCGGGAGGACGCATGACCGAGCGACAATCGCTCATGCAGCAGCTCGATCACATTCGCGCGGAAATCGACCACAGTGGTTCGATGGACGCCTGGGATTATTATCAGCAAAAAGCGGTCGACATTGTTTTGGGACGCCGAGCGCAACAGGCTTTTAACGTAAAAGACGAACCCGCCACCATTCGCCAGCAGTATGGCGATCATCTCTGGTGTCAACAGGCGTTACTCGCACGACGACTTGTGCAGTCGGGCGTTAGTTTTGTCACGCTCGACTTGAGCTATCACACGGCATCGGGAACATGGGACAATCATGGCGACAATATTCCTCCTTACGGCGGCATCAGCAAAGGACTCAAACCACTGTTACCGTTGTTCGATCATTTGATCACAACGCTTGTGACCGACTTGGAAGATCACGGTCTCCTCGACGACACATTGGTCGTCGCGATGGGTGAGTTTGGTCGAACACCCGATGTCGGCACACAAGGAAGTACCGATGGCCGTAACCATTGGCCCTATGTGATGTCAATGTGTCTTGCAGGAGGCGGCATGTCACATGGCCAAGTCATCGGTGCAACGGAGCCGGACGGCGGACAGATCGCATCGCGACCCGTGACTCCTGCCGACTTGGGAGCAACTATCTACAAGCATATGGGGATACCACTCGATACGGTTTACGAAGATGACCGCGGACGACCTCAATTCCTGGTCCAACACAACGGTCAACCGGTGAATGAATTGTGGAGCTAAGCGGCTCGCTTACATGATGCCCAGTCGTTCGCCCAGTTCTTTCAGGACGGCGATGTCACTTTCGGGACGTTGTGGGCTGTTGGGATGAGTTTCGTTCGTTGTACACCAGCCACGAAGATTAAGAAATTGTGCCGCCGTGTGTTTGTAGCCGGGGCCGGGTGAACGAAACGCGAAGAAGCCGAGATACTGCAGCAGATCGTTTAGTTCATAGAAGGCAGAATCTCCTTGTTCCCAAAAGGCATCTCGCTTGGCGAACAGGTCAGGCGCAAAGGTACTGAGTCCTAACAGGTAATCGCTGCCGTACTGCACCATGTCGATGGCGAAGTCATTTCCGGTGAACACTTTGAAATCGGGACGCTTGGCATCTCGTAATTGCAGTCGTTGCCATTCCGGTTCACGATGGAACGAAGAGTGCTTCGCACCGAGACACTTTTCGATACTCATGAGTCCCGCGTATGTTTCCAAATCGTAGACGGAACCGAACGGAGCAAGTTCTTTCGTCAGCTCGAAGCCGATGAATTTGTCACACTTGTCGGCAATCTGTTTGTAAGATTCCACAATCGCATAACCGTCTTGTTCAACTAATCCGTATGACTGGAAGATGACAGGTGTCCCGCCATGCTCTTCAATCATCCCCATCTGTCGCGTGTATTCGTCCAGATGGAATCCGTCGCCTGGATTATCTTTGACGAACGCACCGGCCACAAATGGTCCACCGCCGAGCGTTTCCTTTGTGATCTCCAGAATCCGTCGTCGCCAGTCGTCATTGATCAGATGAACATAACCGGTGTCCATATTGACGGCAGGGATGAGGCCATGTTCGGCGGTCCGGGCGACATGATTTCGGAGTGACTCTTCATCGATTTGATGATCACTGGTAAGAGTCAGCAGAATGGCCGAGATGCCTGTCAACTTACGTCGCGGCTTGAGCATGGTTGTGGGGTCGATGGTGGAGGTTGTCGAATTCATAATGTGTTGATTGTGATGAGAGTATTGGATGCGGGATTGTGAACTTGAAGGACTACTCTTGCTGAGTTCTTTTCTCTTGCAGATACCGAGCATATTCGGTCACCACGAGAAATGCCATTGCTCCGCCGCGTTCATCTTTGCCGAGGATTGCAGTCCGGTCGTAATACGCTAGCCGGTTCTTTTGTTTGCCGGTTCCGGTGCACACATCAATCAATTCCCCCGTTGGTGAAATTCGCGACATGATGGCTGGGATCGCGGTGTTGATCGCTGGTAAGAAATCTTTTTCATCGAGCCAGCCATTCCGAAGTCCGCGAAGCATGGCGAAAGTAATCATGCAGGTGGAAGTCATTTCCCGGTAACTTCCCGGTTCGTCGATAATCTGATGCCACATCCCGGTCGGATCCTGATGCTTGATCAATGCTCGCAGATGAGCCTGAAGTCCTTTGCGTAACTTTTTGTGGACAGGGTGTGTCTCGGGGACTTCTGAAAGAACGAGCGCGAGACCCAATGCCGGGAAGCCGTTTCCGCGTCCCCACGCAGCTTCGTCGAGAGGTGAGTGACGATAGATGCCGTCCTTACGACGACAAAGGTTTTGCATGTACCTGATGTGTAATCGTGCGAGGGAATAATAATTTTCGTCTCCGGTCAGATTTCCGGCAGCCGCGAGAATTGGTCCTCCCATGAAGACGGCGTCCGACATTTCGTTATGTGCCGGCATGACAGGCAGCGGGTTGCCTTCCTGATCAAAGATTTGGTCGGCAGCCTTCTTTACGAGTGGAGCGTATTTATTTTTATCGACACGATGGGCCAGTTCGGAGAAGATCAAGTGTCCGGCAGTGACCGATCCATTTGCGTTTTTGCCGAGAGTCGGTTTCTTGCCACTGGCATACTCGGCGACAATCCTCTCGACATCTGCGTGGCGTGTCTTTTCGCCGAGCAAGTCATCGAGGTTCATGCGGGCAATCAACGACAGTGCCGGTTGATAGCTGACGCTATTAAGATGATGGCCGTAGACGGCATCCAACTGTTTGGCCAATTCGAGTGGCGTTCGAAACCGTCGGTCGATCATCTCCGTGTGAGCGGGTGAAATCTTGGGGATCGTTTCAGTCGCAAGATGGTCGAGGAAAGCGTGGGCCACATCGGCAAAGAGTTTTTCGGAGCAGACCAATTCAATTGCGGGAATATTGCCGATATTTGCCGGCGTCTCTTTTGCCGATGTCAGAGCCGACGCAAGATGAGTTGCTTCCAGATCGTAAACGGTCAGGTAGAACTTTTTACAGGCAGTGCGAAGCTCATCAGAGGCAGATTTAGGCAGACCAATCTTTCCTTCAGGACCCTCCTTCCAGACAATAGCCATGTCGGGTGTGAGCCAACCGAGAGACCGCCAGAGATACTTTTGACTGATCTGATCCCCCGAGTAGTACGGCGTCTTTGTATCGGGGGGATACTTTGAGTCGATGACTTCAGCCGATGTGAACAGACCACCGAGACGCAGCAAATCACGGGCGGCCTGAGATGTCCCTGCTTGTGCATGAAACAACTGACTGGATTCAATCACCTCTTGACGACTGGCTGTGTCGGCAGTGATGAACAGGATCTGTCGTTGCTGGAAATCCCCCGCGAGAAATTTGGAGGATGCCAGACCTGCGATTGAAGTCGCTTGTGGATGCGAACAGATTTCAAATCGCTCCACATTCCCCTCTTCAAACACAGGTTGTGCCTGAATTTGAGTTTGAGTCACCAAGACTGTCAGCAGTAAGGGAATTATCGAGATTGAAGAGTTCATAGGTATGTTTCTCACAAAGCACTTGGAGGTCTGTTCGATGAAAATGTGTCGACGATTACTTCTCGATATTCACTTCCGCTTGTTCGACACTCCCTTCCAGTGCGAAGGGGGCTGTGTAGTCACCCACTTCACCGAGAAGATCTGAGCCGACTTGTAAGCCATCCAGGGGCATGGAAGTCACCAGTCCAGTTTGGCCATTGGCGAGGACTTTCTTGTTGATTGAAAGAGTTGCCCGGCCATCTTTTGCCAGGCTGACTGTCACTGTGCCATTGAGGTCCGTTAATGGTTTTGGTGAGGAGACGGAGTGCAGTTTACCCCCACGTCGAACACTGAAGATTAGCTTGCCTTCTTTCAAATAAAGTGACCAACCCGCAGACGTTCCCCCCTGTGCCACGATCACCCCGTTCTGTCCCGTCAGGACGATGTCAGCTTTGACAGTGAACGCTCGATTCTCGACAAAAGGAGACTCTTCTCGTTTCAGATCGTCACCTTGTTTCAGCCGAAACCGAACCTTGTTTTTTTTGAGTTTGGATTCAGCCTGAGGGTCAACTGGTAACACATTGGCACGCTTGGCCCATTTATTCCACATCTCGGTCAGTTTGGCGACTTGATCAGGCTGAGATTCCGAAAGATCATTCAATTCACTGCGATCTTCGGCGATGTTGTAGAGTTCCCACTTGCCATTTTTGCCCCGTGCGACCAACTTCCAGTCACCGACACGAATGGCACGGTTCCCTTCATGTTCCCAGTAGATTGCCTCCCGTTCAACTTCATTGCCCTTAAAAGCGGGGACCAAACTACGACCTTCCATCGGCTTGATAGACTCGCCTTTGAAAGTCTTGGGATAGTCGGCTTGTGCGACATCAACGCACGTTGCCATCAAGTCGATCAAATGACTGGGTGTACTCTCAAGTTGTCCATGTCGTTTGATCTTCTTCGGCCAGTGTGCTATCAGCGGCGTTGAAATGCCCCCTTCATGCACATAATGCTTGTACAATCGGAACGGCGTATTCGAGACATTGGCCCAACCTTCTCCATAAGCGATGTAGGTTCCATCGGGGCCGGGCATCACGCCAGGGCCGAGAACAGTTGGATAGCCGTCACGAGTCTGATTGGGAATCATGTCGGTTTGGAAGTCGCTCGGTTTCATGGCAGCAAGAGTTGGCTTGTCCGGTCGGGAGAGCAGGTTGTTGCGAGGCTTCCGTCCGAGTCCCTCGGCACAACCGCCGTTGTCTTGAAAGAACAGGATCAGGGTGTTGTCGAGTTGCTGATGTTGTTCCAGCGTATTGACAATGCGACCAATTCCCTGATCCATGTTGTCGATCATGGCTGCGTAAACTTCCATGCAGCGAATTTCCCAGTCTTCTTCTTCGACCTGTCCCCATTCCCAGGCTTGGGGCGTCAATTTCCATTCTGGTTTGATGAGCCCCATTTTCTTCATTCGTTCGTAGCGAGCTTTGCGAATGGCGGCATAGCCCTCGTCATACTTGCCTTTGTACTTGGCAATGTCTTGAGGCAGCGCGTGCATTGGCCAATGAGCCGCCGTATAGGCCACATACATGAAGAACGGTTTGTCAGCTTGTTGCTCATAGTGCTCGTTGATAAACATTGAGGCGTTGTCGCTGATGGCATCAGTATAGTAGTACGTTTCGGGTTGATACTTGGGGTCGTTATGCGGTGAGACCCATTCGTTGCCACGAGTGAGACTGTTGGGATCGTAAAAGCTACCCGCTCCGTGGATGGTCCCATAAAACTTCTCGAACCCACGTTGTTGGGGCCAGTTGAATTTGGGGCCATCGTTGGCGGTATGCTTGGTGACGTGCCATTTTCCCGACATGTAAGTGGAGTAGCCATTGTCTTTGAGCACTTCCGAGATTGTGACTGTCTGATTGTTAAGATCACCCCGATAGCCATCGTGACCACGGTCATTCATCATGTGGCCAATACCTGCCTGATGTGGATAGACGCCGGTGAGTAGTGAAGCCCGTGTGGGGCAGCATCGACCGGTATTGTAAAATTGCGTGAATCGCAATCCGTTTGATGCCAAGCGATTCAAGTTGGGGGTGTTGATCTCACTGCCGTAACAGCCAATGTCCGAATACCCCATATCGTCGGACATGATCAGGATAATATTAGGTCGAGCATTATGTGCAGCAGAAGTTGCCGTACAATCTTCCGCAAAACCGTTCGGAGTCAATAAGGCGACGGATAAGAGAGACAGGATACCAAAACGCATTGTGGGTTATCTCCGGGAAGTGTGTGTAGAGTTTCAATCCTTTACAAGAGTAACTCGACAGGTGGCAAAACTCCATGAATTTCGGACTCTCTGATTTGAGAGTTGTTCCGCGTTGATCTCCACGAGTATCATTGAAGATTCTGTCCACGCCCACAGCAGAGGTCTGCTAATGTTTCGTTGCTTCTTGACTGGATTATTCGCCAGCTTCGTATTACTTTCAAACTCTTCGATGAACGCTGGTGAACTCAAACTGAAACAGAGAGACCATATCAGCATCATCGGCAACACATTGCCCGAACGGATGCAGCATGATGGCTGGCTGGAAACTCTGATTCACAATCGATTTCCCGAGAAACAGCTGACAATACGGAATCTCGCATTTTCCGGTGATACTCTCTCCATCCGTTTACGTTCGGCGGGTTTCGGAAGTCCGGATGAATGGCTGACAAACACGAAAACAGATATCGTATTTGCCTTCTTCGGCTTTAATGAATCATTCAACGGCTCCGCTGGTCTCGACCAGTTTCAGAAAGAACTCGATGAGTTCATCTCCCACACACTCGGGCAAAAGTACAACGGAGTATCGGCTCCTCAGCTTGTCCTCATTTCTCCCATCGCACACGAACAATTGGACGATCCGAGTCTTCCTGACGCCAAAATCAACAACCGCAATCTGAAACTCTACACCGCTGCCATGCGCGAGATCGCAGTGAAACGTGAGATTCCGTTTGTCGATTTATTTTCCCACTCGCAAGAGGCTTATAGACAGAGTGACAAACCTCTCACGATTAACGGCGTGCATCTGACATCTGCCGGCAATCAAATACTGGCACCCAAAATTGATGCTGCGTTGTTCGGGGAGCGAACTGAAACGATTGGCTGGCCTGTGTTGGAGCCATTGCGCCAATCGGTCCTCGATAAAAACTTCTTCTGGTTTCATCGTTATCGCACGACTGATGGTTATTCGGCTTACGGCGGACGCTCTTATCTGAAATTTGTCGAAGGGCAAACAAACCGAGAAGTCATCATGCGAGAACTACAGGTTCTCGATGAGATGACAGCCAACCGCGACAAACAAATCTGGGCTTCCGCACAAGGCAAAGATGACAAAGTGAATGACGACAATTTATCGCCGTTCCTTCCGGTTGAATCTAACAAGCCGGGGTCCGGGCCAACTGGAAAGCACATCATTCTTGATGGCGAGAAAGCGATTGACCTCATGACGGTCCATCCGGGTATGAAGGTCAACCTGTTTGCCGATGAGAAAATGTTTCCGGAATTGATTAACCCCGTACAAACCGCCGTCGATATGAAAGGCCGCTTGTGGGTTGAAGTCTGGCCAACTTACCCTCACTGGCGTCCTGATGGAGAAATGAATGACAAGCTTCTCATTTTAGAAGATACCAACCAAGATGGTGTCGCCGACAAGTGCATCACCTTTGCTGACCATCTGCATAACCCAACCGGATTTGAATTCTGGAACGGCGGAGTGTTGGTTGCTCAGGCACCCGATCTGATGTTCTTGAAAGACACAGATGGCGACGATGTGGCCGATGTTCGTCAACGTGTCCTACATGGTTTGGACTCTGCTGATACCCATCACACGGCGAACAGTTTCGTGTTCGGGCCAGGAGGAAATCTCTACTTCCAGGAAGGAGTGTTTCATCGGACTCAAACGGAAACTCCCTACGGACCACAACGCAATTACGATGCCTGCGTATGGCGATACAATCCCCGCCGACAAGATTTTGAGAGATACATTCCCTACGGCTTTGCGAATCCTCACGGGCATGTCTTTGATGCCTGGGGGCAGGGAATTGTTCACGATGGTACAAGCGCGAGTCCGTATCACGACACGTTGATCTCTGGCTATCTCCCCTTTCCTCAAAAACACGGGCGAGCGCCCAATGTGTATCGTCAACGCACACGGCCTTGTTCGGCGACGGAAATCCTGTCGTCGAGTCATTTCCCGGACGAGTTTCAAGGAAACTTGTTGGTTGGAAATGTGATTGGCTTGCAGGGAATACTCCAATACAAACTGCAACCAAACGGCTCAAGTATTGGGGCAGAAGAACTGACCCCCATCGTCTCATCCAGTGATCCCAACTTTCGCCCCTCCGATATCGAGATTGGTTCCGATGGTGCCATCTATTTTCTCGATTGGCACAACCCGCTGATTGGTCACATGCAGCACAACTTGCGAGATCCTAGTCGTGATAAACAGCATGGACGAGTCTATCGAGTGACTTACGAGGGACGTGACCTGTCAGTGAACGAGCCTCTCGATGAACTATCAATTATTGAGTTATTGGAGAAATTGAAGTCACCAGAAGATCGAGTCCGTTATCGAACTCGTCTCGAATTGAGTAAGCGACCGACGGTCGATGTGATGGCCGCTATTCGGACCTGGATGCCGCGTCTCCAGAAAAATGAGCCTGGCTATGAACATGACCTGTTGGAAGCACTGTGGGTGCACCAGCATCATCAAGTCATCAACAAGAATTTGCTGGAAATGTTGTTGGTCGCCGACGATTCTCGCGCGCGAGCGGCTGCGATCAAAGTTCTCACCGAATGGCGAGATCGGATTCCCGCAGCTTTGGATTTGATCAAAAACGCTGCGACGGACTCGGAACCTCGCGTACGATTGGAAGCCATTCGTGCAGCCAGTTATTTCACCCAGCCTTCCGCTCTGGAGATCGTATTGATCGCTGCGGAGTTATCGACCGACGAGTTTCTCGACTACACCAAAGCAGAGTCGATGAAAGTTCTCGAACCTCAGTGGGAACAGGCAGTCGCCAATGGCGAGAAGGTGGAATTTACATCGGCCGCGGGCCGTCGTTACTGGCTTGGTAAAATCTCGACAACCGAACTGTTGACGATGGATCGAGATGCCGCCGTTCTCGAAGAATTGCTTTATCGAGAAGGTGTGTCAGACCCGATTCGTCGCGGAGCCATTGATGCATTGGCCAAACTGGAAGGCGTGTCGTCATTGCAAATGTTGCTGACGACGATTGAAAATCTTGACAAGACCGCCCGGAGTGAAAGCATCGTCTACGATATGGTTCGTATTCTGACAGGCTGGACACCGACAGAGCTACAACAAGTCAGAGTGCGATTGATCAACATGGCGAGAGCGGGAGGTTACCCGATTGTTCGCCAGATCGGATACGTCGCCCTGATCTCTGCGGACGGTAATTCCGATGCCGCGTGGGAGATAGCTTCCTCCTCGGTCAGTTCCTCGAAAGACTTTCTGTCGGCTATGCCCTTAATTCTCGATCCCGCCGTTCAAGACCGTCTGTATCCAAGAGTGAAAGAATTGCTGATCTCGCCATCGGAAGAGATCCGATCACACGCCATGACTGCCATGGTTTCTGTTCCGGGGCGCGAGAAAGAGAACTTCGACACACTCGCTCCATTTGTCCTGAGAGACAAAGACCGTCTCGCCGCGATGCGAGCGATACAACGAATTCCCAGAGAGGACTGGTCCCCAGATCTCGTTCCAAAACTTGCCGACAGTGTGTTGGCTTATCTTAAGTCGACCCCGGAAGCCGAACGTCGCACTCCAACAGCAATTGAAGCATTGCAGTTCGGGGAAATGTTATCGACGATGTTGCCGACTGCGGATGCGAAGCGCGTTCAACAGGCGCTGGGCGAACTCGGAGTCCAGGTTGTCCGGTTGGCCACATTGCCGCATCGCATGTCGTATGATCAAGAAAGAATCATCGTTCAGGCTGGCAAGACGGTCGAAATGATTTTCTCCAATCCCGATCTGATGCCACACAACTTTGCGATCACTCAGGCAGGAGCTTTGGAAGAAGTTGGTCTGCTGGCAGAAGCAAACGCTCAGAAGCCGGAATTTGCCGCGAATGGTTTCATTCCCCAGTCAGACAAAATTCTGGTCGCCTCTCGACTGCTTCAACCGCGAGAGTCGCAGACATTCAGCTTCAAAGTTCCCGACAAACCGGGCGTTTATCCGTATGTCTGCACCTATCCGGGACATTGGCGACGAATGTACGGGGCATTGTATGTTGTCGAGAACCGGCAGAAATATCTGACGGATCCAGAATCTTATTTGAAAACGCATCCACTCGATATTCAGGACGATTTGCTGAAATTCAGCCGACCTCGAAAAGAATGGACGCTCGACGAACTGACGGCATCAATCGAAGATCTGCACGGTCGCAGTTACCGGTCGGCCCGTCAAATCTTTACCATTGCGAACTGCATCGGCTGCCACAAATTGAACGGCGTCGGTCAGGAGTTCGGCCCCGATTTGTCGAAGCTCGATCCCAAATGGACACCGGAAGAAGTTCTGCGACACATGCTCGAACCATCATGGAAGATTAACGAGAAATATCAGTCGTACACGTTTGTCACCAACGACGGACAAATCATTACCGGGCTGCTTGTTAAAGAAACGAAAGACGAAATCACTTTAGCCGAAAACCCCCTAGCCAAAACACCGCTCAAATCAATCAAGGCCGCTTCAATTGTGGAGAAGAAGAAGTCGCCGGTCTCTTTGATGCCCAAAGGACTGTTAGACCGTTTACGACGGGAAGAGATCCTGGACCTGTTAGCGTATGTGCTGGCAGGTGGAAAAGAAGACCATATGCTGTTTCATCATCACCATCGGTAATCTTGCTGTTAAGATTGTTAAGCCTGAGTGCTGTTTTGATGAGCATTTCAATTTTCTAATGCTGGCTTGTTACACATCTTCTATAGAGAGCTGATCGGACTTTAATAATGAAGACCGGGATCCGCAATTTCTGAATAACAGGCTTTCGATCTATTTTTCAAGCAGTTATATGACTCTTGAACCCTACGTCCGTTGGTTGTTGGATGCGTTTGGCACAGTTTATGGAGTATGTAGATTCGACTGGTTGACGTAGAAGAATCCCTCAACTTCTCTCTCCAGAATACCCTCGACTCTCCCTCCTTTGGTTTTGAGCTTGCCCGCACTCTCCACCAAGACCTGATTATTCATTCCTTTCAAAGGTCACTTATGATTGCTACAAAGAACAAACGCGCAGGATTTACGCTGATCGAGCTTCTAGTTGTCATCGCGATCATCGCTGTTCTGGTTGCTCTGTTACTCCCAGCTGTTCAACAAGCACGCGAAGCGGCACGACGATCCAGTTGTAAAAACAATCTAAAGCAACTGGGATTAGCGATGCACAACTACCACGACACTCACCAAATGTTCCCTTTTGGTTGGATGTCAGAAGCGACCGGGCAATATCACCGTCGACAAACCTGGTTCCAGATGATTTTGCCGTTCATCGACCAGGCTCCGTTTTATAATCAGTATGCCGCTGATCAAACTGCATACGTTCACCAAATCCCGAAATCATTGGCAGGTACAGTTGTCGCTTCTATGATGTGTCCCTCGGATCCTTCCACCCCAGCTTTTGGTGGTGGTGGAACTGACAACGGCTTTCAGGCCAGTTATGGAGTTTGTGCCGGTTCTCGAGTGAATGCCGATGGTTTGCCAGAAAGTGTTGTGACATCTGCCACTGGCGGTCTTTTCTCCACAAACTCCGATAGCAAGTTTCGTGACATGAAGGATGGTTCAACTAACTGTTTGATGGCATCCGAAACCGTGATTCGCGGAACAACAGGAGCAAGTTGGGGAGCACTTGGTGGATATTGGGGAGGAGCTCCACACGGATCATATGGATTCTCTGCGGCACTTCCGCCAAACACAGACATCCCCGACTATGTTTACAGCTGCAAGAGTAAAACATTCCCCAACTCTCCCTGTGCCTCAGGGAATGATGGAGACTCTGTCATTGGTCTTAGCCCTGGTTCGCGTCGCTGGAATTCCGCCCGCTCACAACACACCGGTGGTGTGCAGGTACTGATGGGTGACGGTGCTGTTCGCTTTGTCTCCGATAATATCGATCTGACAACCTGGCGAGCTTTGGCAACAGTTTCTGGTGGCGAAGTGATCGGTGAATTCTGATCAATCACTTTCTATGCATCCCTGAGAGTTTCTTGGCAGGCATCTCTCGGGGCTTTTTTACTTCCAACCCCAAGACTCATTTAAGAAGAGGATAAGCCATGCGGCTGTTTGAGAAGTTACTACTCGTGGTGATGACATCGTTGCTGATTGGTTGTGGCGGATCGGACGGGGGAGTTTCTGTTTCTGGGAAAGTGACCTTCAACGATGAACCTGTCCCTAAAGGCGAGATCTTCTTTTTGAGCGAGAGTTCTGACATTCAAGGATTCAGTGGTGATATCGTTGATGGCTCTTTCTCAGCCAATGTTCCTGAAGGAACCTACAAAGTTCGAATCTCGGCGACACGCGAAACCGGAAAGATGAAACCGGGCCCCGGGGGACCTGAAGATCCTCAAGTTCCAGTTGTCGAATCTTACATCCCCCCAAAATACAACAGCGAGACCGAATTGACGGCGACTGTTGCCTCTGGAGAAGATCTCGATTTCAAACTGACAGACTGAGAGCAAATAACGATCTCAGCGAATCCAAAAACGGCTTTCTTGCAATGCGAGAAAGTCGTTTTTTATTACGAGTTGAATGTTGATTCTTGAGTGGCGTGTTAGTTTTGCTCCAGAGAAAATAGTCATAAGCTCAGATTCAAAGTGAGGCAGAGACGGGACATAGGGCGAGACTCCGGGCGAGGATTCATAAATTGATACCTTGAGAGTAAGCCAATCGAATCTGAATTCCAGGAGGGAAGCAGCCTTCGTCACGAGTGCGAATTCATCACAGGTTTGTTACAATGGCTTGTCCGGTTTTTTTCCCGAAAGTCCACTACATATGCCGACAGCCATTAAAATTACAGCAGGTGGAGAGTCTCTCACCGCCGAACTGAACGATACTCCCACCGCTCAGGCCATCGCCGCCGCGTTGCCCTTTGATAGTTCTGCCAGTCGTTGGGGTGATGAATATTACTTCTCGGTCGATGTTCACTCGAACGGCGACGAAACACCGAAACGCGATGTCTTTTCTGTCGGAGAACTCGGATTCTGGGAAGCCGGCAATGCGTTCTGCATCTTTTTTGGCCCCACACCTGTCTCTCAGGGGACAGAACCACGGATGGCCAATCCAGGAATTCCAATTGGTCGAGTCCGGGATGACATCTTACCATTGATGTCGATGGGGCCGCGTGTTCCGATGAAGGTCGAACTGGCCTGAACTTAGTCTGCGACAAATAGATCGTCTTTTGTTAAATCAGAGTGAATCTGCCAATCGGTACTCGATTCTCACACGACGGCATTATGACCTCTCAGCCAGATCATTCAGACACCTCAGGAGAAGCGCTTGAGGTCCAGCTGGATTGTCTCCGTCAAATGACACCTCAGCAACGAATTCAGCAGATGTGTGCCTGGTCGGGGAAAATCCGCCGCATGACGTTCGCTGCCATCCGCAGGCGTCATCCTGACTATTCCGAAGGCGATGTGCGACTAAAATTCATCGAACTCACCTATGGTGAGCATTTGGCCGAGGACGTTCGCAAGTATCTACAGGAGAGAAAGCCGTGAGCGAGCAGGATGATCTTGTCGCTGCTCTCCGGCCTGTTTCTCAGGCTTTTCAACAATTGGGTGTGTCATTTTACGTGGGTGGCAGTGTTGCCAGTTCGTTCCATGGTGCCTCACGATCCACGATGGATGTGGATCTGGTGGCTGACATGACGGAAGAAGCCATTCCGCAGTTTCTGAATCGGTTTGGAGCAGAATTTTACGTGAGTGAATCGGCCATACGAGAAGCTATTCAACATAAGTCCAGCTTCAATCTTATTCACTTGCCGACCTCATTCAAAGTGGATGTCTTCATCAGTCGCAAGCGACCGTTTGACTTACTTGTGATGGATCGATCAACGGTTGAAGATCTTGGAGACGCAGTCCCCTTGGAAGTGCCAGTTGCCTCAGTCGAGGACATCGTTCTCATCAAGCTCGAGTGGTATCGTAAATCAAACGAAACATCTGAGCGTCAATGGGATGATGTCACTCGCTTACTCAAGCTTCTGGGAGAAAACGCCGATCTCAAATATCTTCACGAACAAGCTGCGGAACTGGATGTTGATGATTTGGTAGTCCGACTCACCCAGGAATAACCAGTTGGTCCCTGAAACACATCAAACTTCAGACTACACTAACCACGAATGACTCGAATCACACGAATGGATTGAAGTCTCGCGCACTTGGCCTTCATCCTTGCCGATCGCGATGCGGACTGCGGTGAAGCGTGTCGTCATTCGCGATGTGCATAAACCAAAGAGCTGGCCACAAAAAACACTAAAAGTCGCAAAACTAGAAACACAGTTTTCGTGTCTCTTTGTGACTTTTCGTGGCCAGCATTAGTAAGCCGTTACCTGCGAGTAAGAAACCGGACTCCTGCTTCCAAAGAAAACTACCTCGTCGAGAAAATCTTGACATCTCGCTGCTAACGAAGCATGATGCGTGTGTTCACAGCACGTATGGAATTTCTTCTTTTCAAAGGAGGAAGTTTGATACGGAAGAAAAGATCGGCAACACATGCGTCCTATCATGCCTTTCACACTCATCGTAATTGCATGGTGCTGCTATTTCATTTCCTTATTCTGTCCTGCCGTTTCAGTTGAGACCATGTTTTCGCCAGATGGCGATACTATTGCGGAGGAGTACACGGGGTTCGATTGTCTGGTACAATCTCTGATATTGGGAATTGTTCCCTATTTCGGGATCCGCTGTTTTCCTTACGCGGTGATAAACTTCTGCATGTATCTCAGTCCCCTGTACTGGACAATCTCTTCTGACAAGACAAGACGCAGATTTACCGGGGTTCTTTCCGTCTGTTTTCTTATTTCACTTACTGTTCCCTTTACTGTCGAGCAAGTTTTTAGCGGATTCATATTCTGGTCCATGGCGTTTTGTCTAACCACATTGGCATTTCTGATCAGCTTGCCACACTGGTCTAGCAACGCTGTGATACATGACAAATCACTCAACCAAAGCGGCGTTTGAGAGCGGAAACGTGAAATCAACATCGTTGATCGCTGAGGGGACAACTTCAATGTCAGGAGACTTAATGAAGTGACAACAACCATATTCAATAAAAAAGAAAATGGCGTTCACATCGTTGGCGCTGCGGAGGATGATGGCGATTACGTTCTTTGGCAAGTCAACTCGGTCGAACCTGATTCGATCTATTTCGAATACGACGATCAAGTGAACTCCGGGTGCAATCATGTGACAGAATGCTTGATCGACATGGATGGTCTTCATGCGGTTCTCAATGATGGTGCACAGATTCATTTTTACTGGAACCCTCCCAGGCACCCTGAATTGCCAAGCTTCGTAGCAGGGTTGAGAACAATTTATTCCGCTACCCCCAGCATCCTTGAAGTGATTGATTTAGCCTAGTAAGTCAATCGATTGGCCATAACAATACACGCTTCGGAAAATTATTTTAAGCAGCTTGAATCACCAAGATAAAAATCCGGGAATTCCGATCGGACGAGTCTGGGATGACATTTTACCGTTGATGTCGATGGGGCCGCGTGTTCCGATGAAGGTCGAACTGGCCTGAACCACTCATCGAAAGCGAGCCTCTGATGCCTCGTACAAACCTGCTTCGAATCGTTCTGTTGTTTTCCGCTTTGATTCCAGGCAGTATGAGCATCGCTGCGGAGAGGCCGAATGTCTTACTCATCCTCGCCGACGATGTCGGTCAGGAAGTGCTTGGCTGTTACGGCGGAGAATCTTACCCGACACCCCGTCTCGACAAACTGGCTGCCGACGGGATGCAATTTCACCACGGTTACGCGATGCCCGCATGCCATCCGACTCGCATCGCACTGATGACGGGGCAGTATCCCTTTCGTCTCGATCATCCCCAATGGGGGAGCTTCCCCAAAGATCAGGAAGCCGAGACCATTGCACAGATCGCCAAAAAAGCTGGCTACAAAACGGCCATTGCTGGAAAGTGGCAATTGGCACTGCAAGGGAAAGATCGTCAATCACCGGCCCGCTGCGGATTCGATCAGTCGGCTCTCTTCGGTTGGCATGAAGGGGCCCGATATTACGAACCGTACATCTGGAAGAATGGCGAACTGTGGGAGGGGATTGAGGACAAGTACGGCCCTGATCTCTACACACAATTTCTGATTGACTTTATGCAGGACAATCATGATCAGCCGTTCTTCGCGTATTACTCAATGGCACTTTGTCACGATGTGACTGACGATTTGAAAGAACCGGTTCCCTATGCTCCCGGCAAAGACCGCTTCGATAGTTACGCCGAGATGGCAGTCGAAATGGATCGGCAAGTGGGACGTTTATTGGACGCACTCGACAAGCTGAAACTGAGTGACAATACATTGGTCATTTTTACCGGTGACAACGGCACTCCAATGAAAGAGCTCACCCATCACGAAGATGGCAAATACATTCGCAAGCCGCTGTTTTCCAAGATTAACGGCGAGATGTTGCAAGGTGGCAAAACATCATTGTATGACACGGGAACCCGCGTGCCGTTGATTGTGAGTTGGCCAGCGGTGATCAAGCCGGGACAAAAAACGGATGCTCTCGTAGACATGGTTGACTATCTTCCGACGGTGGCCGATGCAATGGGACAACCGGTTCCGTCTTCCTGGCAGGTCGAAGGGAGCAGCTTCATTCCTGTGCTGAAGGGGAATGTTGAGTCAGCCCGGGATTGGGTCTTTGCTCAAGGTCGCACATTCGATGCGAAGTCTACGAAAAAGAACACTGCCTGGGTGCGGACGGCTCGCTGGAAACTTTATTACGACGGTCGTTTATTCGACATGAAAAACGATGTGAGGGAGAAACAACCGATCATGCCGGGACAAGGCGACGATTCTGCGAAGGCCGCTCGTCAGCAATTGCGAACAGTATTTGATGACAAGATCGTGCGTTGATCGCGGACTTGGTCGTTTTTTCTCAAGCAGACCTTTTGGGGCCTCTATAGCTCTGAATTTTATTCATTTCGAATATTTCTGCTCAGCAAATGCCCGTTCCGGTTATCAGGCTTTGAGCTTCATCGCCCGTTTCATCTCCTGCAAAAACGCAGAAATTCCAACATCGTTCGTGCATTTTGACCCGATACATCTATAATAGTTGATGAATTGCCTCGCCTTTCCTTCCTGATGGAAAGCACTCCATGCCCTGCCGACTGTTTTTTTCCGTTCTGACGTTGTGTCTCATCACGTTACCGGTTCGTTTTCTTGTTGCCGAAACGTGTGCCGAAAATGTGCAGCCGGAGGCCAAAGTCTCGTTCGAGCGAGATATTCGTCCGATGTTCAAGGCGGCGTGCGCGCACTGTCATGGCGAAGAAGAAGAACTCAGCGGAGGCCTCGATGTTCGTTTGCGGCGTCTGCTGATAACCGGAGGCGAGTCTGGGGCATCCATCGTGCCGGGCAATCTGGAGGAGAGCTATCTTCTTGATCGAGTCAAATCTGGGGAGATGCCTCCTGAAGGCTTAGGTCATCCGCTCACCGACCAGCAAATTTCTCTGTTGGAAACGTGGATCAAATCTGGTGCTCCGACATTACGCTCCGAACCGACCGAAGTCGCTCGCGGCATGATCATCACCGAGGAAGATCGTCGTTGGTGGTCGTTTCAACCGATCACTCGACCTGAACCTCCACAAGTCAAACATGCGGAACGAGTCCGTTCACCCATCGACAATTTCATCTTGCATCAACTTGAAACTAAGGGGTTCTCCTTTTCTGCCGATGCCGACCGTAAAACTTTGATCCGACGAGCCTACATTGATCTATTGGGAATCCTGCCGACTCCCGAACAGGTACACGCTTTTGAAGAAGAGACCGAACCACAGGCATGGGAACGACTGGTTGATGAGCTGCTTGCCGACAAGCGATTCGGTGAGCGTTGGGGCCGTCACTGGCTCGATGTGGCTGGCTATGCTGATTCGGAAGGAGTCAGCAACACTGACCCCGAACGAAAGTGGTCGTGGAAGTATCGCGATTATGTCATCAAGTCGTTCAACAACAATAAACCCTATGACCAGTTTTTAACGGAACAACTCGCCGGTGACGAACTTGTTGATCAGCCTTACAAAGAACTGACCGAAGAAGAAATCGCCAAGCTCACAGCCACCGGTTTTCTGCGGATGGCTCCCGATGGGACGATGGGTGGCGGGATTGATCAAAACCTCGCCCGTAATCAGGTCATCGCCGATACGATGCAAATCGTGGGCTCTTCAATTCTCGGCCTGACCGTCAACTGTGCTCAATGCCACGAACATCGATACGATCCGATTCCACAAGCCGATTATTATCGTTTAAGAGCCATCTTCGAACCAGCATTCAACTGGAAAGAATGGAAGAAACCCGCTCAAAGACAAATCTCGCTCTACACCGATGCTGACCGCGCTGCGGCTGCCGAGTTAGAAAAAGAAGCGAAAGTGATCGATGCCGAGCGGATCAAAATCCAGGATGAACACATCGAACGGGTCTTCCAGCAAGAGCTTGCCAAGTTGCCTGAAGAAGAACAGCCACTTGCTCAAGCGGCCCGTGATGCCGATTCCAAAAAAAGAACTCCCGAACAGAAACAGATTCTCAAAAAGTATCCCAGTCTGAACGTCTCGGCAGGGTCGCTTTATCTGTATGACAAGAAGGCAGCCGACGAATTGAAAAAGATGTCGGCGGAGGCAACCGCCATTCGTGCGAAGAAACCGCAGGAAGAATATCTTCGCGTCCTGACTGAAACACCCAATAAAATTCCACCATCATTTGTGTTTTATCGAGGCGATCACGAACAACCAAAAGACGAAGTCCAACCAGGTGGATTGACGGTCTTGCAGGAAGTGATGCTGCCCAAGCCCCTCGACAAGTCTCCTATTCCGGTCAACAATCCCGATTTGCCAACCACAGGACGCCGACTGGCGTATGCCGAATACCTCACCAACGGAAACCATCCGCTCACTTCGCGTGTGATGGTCAATCGAATCTGGTTGCATCTGACAGGACGTGGAATTGTTGATACTCCGGGAGACTTTGGAAAGCTTGGAGCTCTTCCCACTCATCCTCAGTTACTGGACTGGCTGGCGAGCGAATTTGTGGGAAGCGATTGGGACATGAAAGGGATGGTCAGGCAGATCATGCTTTCGACCACTTATCGACAATCATTATTGACAGACAAAGAACTGATTGCCGTCGATCCTGATAATACCTTGTATGGTGGTGCCCGGATGAAACGCCTGGAAGCCGAAGTGCTTCGGGACACTCTCTTGGCGATGAGCGGCAAAATGAATGCGAAACCATTCGGACCACCGATTCCCGTGATGGCCGATCGTGTGGGACAGTGGGTCATCGGCAAAGAGAATTTGAACGCCGGTCGTCCCGGAGCGGAAGTTGATCTCAAAGGTGAAGAGTTTCGTCGCAGCGTTTATGTGCAAGTGAGGCGAAGTCGGCCATTGGCTGTGTTGGAGACATTCGATAGTCCTCGCATGGAACCCAACTGTGCCGAGCGGACCGTTTCGACCGTGGCCCCTCAATCATTGATGTTAATGAACGGCATGTTTGTGTTGGAGCAATCTGATTATCTGGCATCTCGACTCAAAGAGCATGCTGGCGATGATCGTGCCAAATTGATTCGACAAGCATGGAAGCTCGTTTATAGCCGCTCGCCAACAGAATCTGAGCTTGCCGATGCCGAACAGTTTCTGATTGAACAACAAGAATTACTGACGGTTCGTGCGGGTAAGAAGGATGATCCCAAAGTTCAGGCCATCGCCAGTTTGTGTCAGGTGTTGCTCAGTTCAAACGAGTTTTTGTATGTCGATTAAGCATTGGTCTTTACCAAGTCGCTATAAGTTATGAACCATGAATAATTCCTCCATTGGCTCACGCCGTCACTTCCTGGCTTCCTCCTCTTTTTCATTGGGGGGATTGGCGCTCGCACAGATGTTGCATGATGATTCGCTCACTACCGCAGCCGATATCTCGAAACCTCCGCTGGAACCGTTGGTCTTTGACACGACCCCCAAGCCGACGCATCACGAGCCGAGTGCGAAAGCAATGATCTCGCTATGGATGCAGGGTGGGCCCAGTCATCATGATATGTTCGATCCCAAACCAGAGATGGCAAAGTATGATGGCAAGCCGTTTCCGGGTGAGATCAAATACGACAACGCCGCTCAAGCCAGTTCTAAAGTCTTTGCGTCGCCGTGGAAATTCTCTCATCAGGGAGAGTGCGGCATGGAACTGTCGGAACTGATTCCCCATATCGGTGAAATTGCCGATGACATCACGCTGGTTCGTGGAACACAAACGGGTGTCAACAATCATGGACAATCGATTAACGCATTGAACACCGGAAAGTCTCAGGCAGGTCGTCCGACTCTAGGGAGTTGGTTAACGTACGGACTGGGTGCAGAAGCTCGCGACTTGCCAGCCTACATGGCACTGATCGATCCGGGTCAATTACCGGTCCTCGGCGTGGAAAACTGGTCGAATGGTTGGTTGCCTTCTTTGTATCAAGGGACGGTTGTTCGACCACAGGAGCCACGCATATTGAATCTGGATGCTCCCAAGCATTTGCAAGGGGAGCCACAGGACAAAGCACTTTCATTACTACAGCGTTTGAACGAACGGCATCTGGTCTCTCGCCCCGGCCAACACGACTTACAAGCTCGAATTTCAACATATGAACTCGCGGCCAAGATGCAGCTTTCAGCCACCGAAGCACTCGATATCTCGAAAGAGAGCAAGGCCACCCATCAGATGTACGGCATCGACGATCCTGCCACCAAAGATTATGGCGAGCGATGTTTAATCGCTCGACGGTTAGTGGAACGTGGCGTTCGTTATGTCCAGGTCTTTACGCAGAATCAGTTCTGGGATCATCACGGCTCCATCATCAGTAAGCTTCCTGCATCCTGCAAAAAAGTCGATAAGCCATCCGCGGCACTCGTGAAAGACCTGAAGCAACGCGGTTTACTCGATGAAACCGTCGTCCACTGGGGAGGAGAAATGGGACGCTTGCCGGTGATTCAGAATGATGCCGGGCGTGCAAAAATTGGTCGCGACCACAACACCTACGGCTTCAGCATGTGGCTGGCTGGTGGTGGATTCAAAGGTGGCTATGTCCACGGTGAGACCGATGAATTCGGCCACAAAGCCATCTCTGGTACGGTCACTCACAACGACTATCATGCCACGCTGCTACATTTGTTTGGCATGAGTCATGAGGAGCTGACTTTCAAACGCAATAATCAAGACCGTTCACTCATCGACGGGCAACAATGTCGCATCGTCGATGAGTTGTTGGCATAGAACGATCTTGAATTCCAACTCTCTGTTAGTTGCGTGATGGGTATATTCCCTGAAGTGCGATAATGTAGTTGATCCCGAGGGTCGGGGTCATTGTGCCAACTCCTTGTTCATCAGGATTTGCTTTCTTGACGCCGTACGAACCTCCCTTTTGACCAAGCTTGATCGGAGTAAGTCCTGGGCCAGTCGAGTTTCCTGCATGAATGGGAGCTCGCCCACGTAGATCGGGAAGAGCAAATGTGGTCCGGCCATCGCCTCCGTAGGTTGTGCCCAAAATAGAGAAAAGTGCGGTGTTACTGGCAATTGGAAGCAATTGCCCATCACAGAATGCATAACCTCTAGGAGCAAAGTTTCCAGCAAACATTTTGACTTCGCCAAGAAGCGGCTCATCAGCGTGTGCGTGATGCGATCCCACTGAAATCATGATGCATACGGTTAAAGCAAGAATCGGTGACGAAAAACGAGTCAACATGCAGGTCATATCGGGGTCCTTGTGTGAATAAAATAACTTTCGCTCAATATTCCAGAGGTTATATCAAAGGACCAAAATTGCCGAAATATGTATATTCTTCAACATTGTTCCCATCAATTTGAGATCGATAGGAGTGAGCTTTGTGAGAATGATTTGGCAAACAATAGAATTCGGGGAGTCTCTGTTTTACAGGATTAGCTGAAATGCCGAGGGAATTGGAGTGATATGTCCGAATTATGGTGAAATTCAGGAACTCGCTGGTAAACTTCTTTGACACTGCTCGACCACAGCTTCTAAACTGCTGAGAGAAAACTGAATCTTCTCTATCTGCCTTCTTCAGGTCCAAACACTGATGAGTCACACAACTTCCGAAATCGAGACGTCTTCCACGATGCTTCGCGGTGCGTTGAATATGGACTCCGATTCTTGGACGCGATTGGCAAAAACATACGGACCGACCATTTACCACTGGGCAAGACTTGCCAAGCTTCAACCACAAGATGCCAATGAGATCGTTCAGGAAGTCTTTCAAACAATCTTTCGCAAGCTGGATACGTTCGAGCAGCGAAGTTTTCGAGGCTGGTTGTGGGTGATTACACGTAACGCGATTATGTATCGCTTCCGGTGTCAAAAAAACATACCTACTGCGGAAGGTGGAAGTGACTTTCACCGACGCGTTCAATCGATACCGGAATCTGAACCACAAGATGAAGCCGAAATTCAGGTTGAAATAGATCGAGAAAAGGCAGAATCAGAGATATTGTACAAATCACTCGAAATGATTCGAGGAGATTTTGAAGAACAGACTTGGCAAGCGTTCTGGCAGACAGCCGTGGAACAGAAAGATTCGAAAATTGTCGCAGAAGAATTGGGACTCACTCTCAATTCTATCCGGCAGGCCCGATTTCGAGTGCGACAGCGGCTCAAGCAGTTTCTGGACCTTCACGTTGCAGAAACCCCCTGACCATTCGACGACCAAACTATCAAATTTTAAGTAACGCATTTCCCCTCTGCGCATTAGATAAGTAACAATTTCTCTCCATGTGAGCGATTCCTGTTTCTCAAACCTAAAGATGCGCTGTGAATATCGAAACCGAATTTTTCCAAGATTTAGATGCTGCGCTAGCGCGGCTGAAGGACTTTAAGCTCGACGAGATGCTTAATGAGCCTGAATGCGAGGATGCCGTTCGGCAGGCTTCAAATCTCGAAGCTCTGCAGGCGTTCGTCCCTTGGCTCAAGTTCGCTCCCACCAAATTTGGTCAATACCTCCTGTATGAGAAGATCGGTGAGGGAGGGATGGGGGCCGTTTATCGAGCCCAGCACATTCATCTTCAAAAATGGGTGGCGCTTAAAGTTCTCACATCCCGACGCGAAAATAATCTCGGTGCTCACTCACAATTCTGGCGAGAAATGGCGTCTCTCGGCAAGTTGAATCATCCCAATCTGGTGACTGCTCACGATGCAGGCAATTATGACGGTGTACAGTTTCTCGTCATGGAGTTGGTCGAAGGAGTTAATCTCAATCAGTTTGTGGCCCATCACGGTCCGCTCAAACTCGCTGAAGCAGCCGCGATTACCCGACAGGTGTCTCATGCCCTGGAGTACTTGGAGAGCTGTCAGCTTCTACACCGTGACATTAAACCTTCCAATTTGATGATGACCTCTTCCGGCACTGTGAAGCTAGTCGATTTGGGGGTGGCGCAAAACATTGAAAAGGATCGGATTGTCACTTCCGGTGAATCTTCAATGGCGGGAACCTTAGCATTTATGGCACCCGAGTTGATCTGGCAGGACTCTGAGGCTGATGTCCGTTCAGAGATTTTTAGTCTGGGATGCACACTTCTGTTTTTGATGACAGAGAAAAAGCCTCGGCGGCAACGATCGAGAGCAAATACATCCGATAAAAGGCCTGCATCGAAATCGCTCCCCATCGATGGAGATGTGATTATTCCTGAGGAATTACCCGTTACAACCAGAGACCTTTTGAAGCGGCTGCTGGCCAGCAATCCCGGCGAACGACTGCAATCGTTGTCACAGGTCGGGGAGTTGTTGGATAAATTTACTCAGGGTGCGGAACTGTCTAAACTGGGAATTGAAATAGATTATTTGATGGAGATGAATGCGAAGCAAGCGGAAGACAAGGAGATCTCGCTCGTATTACCCAGTCGCAGTTCCAGTTTGCCTCCTGTTGAGACACAGTCTTCCCTTGCCCCGATATCGAAAACTCGAACCGTTTTCCTCTTTCTGGGTATGTTACTCGCGGGAGCGGTTGTTGTTGCCTTGATGATCGGCGATCGCCCACGGACTCCTGGGCAGCAAGAGGCGGAATCTCTCCCTTTAACTGCGGACTCGTTGAGTGAAGTGGGAGATCCATTATCGTCCGATCTCGCAATTATGAAGGAGTTATTGGCGAATCGAGTTAGTTCATCTTCCTTTATTATCAGTGCAAGAGATCTTGATACGGGAGAGCTCTTTCAGCTTTCCAGTGATCGTATTCCCAATGATCGGCGGTTTGAAGTAGAGGGGCTCGGAGAGCTCGCCAGCTTTGCTCATTTTTCAGCTGATGATGTGGGGCTCCTTTCACAATTTGAGTCTTTGAAAGCATTGTTTGTTGCGACACTCCAACTCGACACAAAGTTCTTGGAAGGGATCACACAATGTCCTCAAGTTTCCCGGATCGCGGTTGAATTTCAGAACGTCAACATCCAGCCCGCTGATCTCAGTCTGTTCAAGAAGATGCCCGCTCTCAGAAACTTGTTCCTGCTGGTTAAAACGGATTCGCCTTGGAATATCACGCATCCCCTTCTAGCGACTCTAGGAACACACTCTCACTTCAGTTCGCTTACAATTCGAGGGAATGTCATTTTTGATAAGCGAAGTGCAACTTCCTGGAAGGAATATTGGGAACTCATTGATTTACATTTGGACGGCAATGGTCTCACCGAATCAGCCATCCAGGAGATCGCGCAACTCCCGCAATTAAGGGTGTTAGAGATCACCGCGAATGACCTGCCGGGAGATCGATTGCTTCCCTTACAGGACTCAAGTTTAGAGCAACTCCAACTCCGCGGAATTCGAGAACTGTCGGATGATCAACTGGCAAGGATCCTCAGATCCCAGTCGAATCTCAAAGAACTATCCATTATTGATTCGCAAAATTTAACGGGCGACTTTCTCCATTCCCTCTCCACTAAAACCACTCTGAACTATCTGCATCTGGTAGGCATTTCAAGTTTTGATTCGGAAACACTTTCGGCATGTGAAGAAATCCCTAATCTCAGTCGTCTTGACCTCTCGCGCACTCCGCTCGATGGCAGGTCGTTGAAGCACTTTTCCGAGATGTCGCAGCTGAGGTTGTTGAATCTGTCCGGTACGGGCTATTCGCCCCATTTGCTCAATGAATTACGTACGGCGCTCCCCGCGACAATCATCTATCCCCAAGTTCTTCCTAGCCCGTAACTCCCTTTTCTGAAACGGGTTGTGGCTTTCTTTGTGGCGATTGTTTTTTTCTCGTAACGCCGCGCATCTTTACTTGTGAGAGCCAGAATACACCGCGTTGGTGAATCGGCTTGGAAAGAGACACTCCAATCTCTTTTCTCTTAGGCACAAGCAAGAATTTCAGAGGCTCAACATGTTTCGTGGTCTTAGTTGTAGTTTAGCATTGCTCATGTCGACGACATTGTCCGCAGGAATGATTGACTTTGAAGTCGTCCCTGGTGAACTCTTCCCCTACGACGGTCTCTCGATCAAGGATCAGTATCAAGCCACTGAGGGAGTCACCTTTAAGTTCAAGCGGGCTAGTGGTTCTCCCCAAATTGAAGCAGTTGGAACTGACCCAGACCACAGCGATGTCTTCATTTATGGTGCTGGAGGAATGGTTGACGCTTTGGCTCCCGGTCAACCGTCGCTCGGAAACTTCATGCTTCATCATGACGGCATCAACAACAATGGTGTACCGCCCGACTTGGTGATTTCATTCGATAACCCGGTTGCTTTTTTCTCGGGCATGATTCTGGACGTCGATACATGGAATCCTCAAACCTTGCAGTTGGAAGGTTGGGAAATCACTGCATTTAATAATACGCAAACCGTTGGATTTATTTCGATCTATCCCGAGAAGTTTGGATTCCCCGGTATCACGGGAGACGATGGTTTGGCCAGTATCTTTGATTTCTCGTTTGACACACCAACGATTACTTCGATCGAAATTTCCTATGTCGGAAATGTGCCGAACCCCGGCTACGCCTTTGACAATTTCTATGTCTCAGAATTTGCCAATGTTCCCGAACCTGGTTCCCTGCTGATGCTTGCAGTCTGCAGCGGGTTGGGAGCAGTGACTCGAAGACGTCGTCGACGATCTCGCCAATAAGAATTAATAAAGCAGGACGATAAGAAAGTCTCTGGAAAGAAATCTCATGAATTGCATACGGTATTGTTTAATGGCAGTAGTTGTTGGCTGCTTTGCAGTTGTTCAGAGTTCGGCTGGAATGATCGATTTCGACATCAACCCGCAGACAGGTCAAGCATGGGGTTTCGATGTTGGTGTCATCAATGGGAATGCGTGGCAAAGTAGTGAGGGGGTCCTCTTCTTTTTTGAAAATCGCAATCAAACGATCCAACGCAACCTCTACGTGATTAAGCAGGGGGAACCCGGTCATGGATTTTCTACCTTTGCAGGTGATGACCATGTCATTGGAGGAGACCCCAATACGAATTACTTCATTTCCGACGACGATATCATTCAAAGTCCTGATCCCGGTACCTTCGTGATGCAGTTTGACGAGAAACAGGCCTATGTCAGTGCCGCACTCGTCGATCTTGATCAAAACGAAAACTGGTCGATCAGAGCTTACAGATCAGACGGACAAGGTGGTATCGGATTGATCAGTGAAATTGTCATGACGCCTGCCGATGGCGGTGATGCTGAGATGGCCTATTTTGAGTTCGATCTGGATTTGGCAGAAATCGTGAGAATTGAAGCAGAATATTTGGGAAATTCTGAACCACTTGGCTTTGCTTTTGATCGAGTCTTTTTCTCGCCGACCGAAGTTCCAGAACCGGGTTCGATCGCTTTGCTGGGTTTAGTCGGTTTCGGGACTGCGTATCGTAAACGCCGTCGAGACGTCGCAGGTGCCAAATGAAACTGTCGTTAGAAAAACTCCAATTACATCAACTCGGGCAAAGTGGGATCAAAGAATTCTCTGATGATCAACAAGAGAAATTTCTTAAAGAACATCGCCTGCTTCAAGGTTTCAAAGTGTAGCGAGACACTCCTAAGTGTAAGCAAGCATTATCTGAGTTACGCGTAATCGTTTTGCTTTCACGCCACTATCGGCTTCATTTCTTAACAGACCCTAGCTCAAGAGTATAAAACGCCATACTCTTGAAATAGCCACAAGTTGTTACCTCATCAGTGATTTTCAAGAGTCTTCAAGAGTATGGGACAGACTCATATCCTTGACGATACTCTTCCATACTCTTGAGCAACTTGGGACCACCATTGAGTTTGTGGCATTGGTCCGTTTAGGGGTCAATTTCCGATTTCGCGCATCGCTTCTCAAACATGCTGTGAGGGTTTGCTGACTAAAACCTATTCACAATCGCGAGGTTTTACAACGTTCAAATTGCCAAAGATCGGGTTGATGCCTGATGGTGCACTGCGTGCACCCTACCGATGAAATAGCGATTCGCAGGGTGCATGAAATGCACCTTCGATAACATCAACGAACTCTGAACGGTAACTCTGGTAGATCGCGTTTGGCAAGGTCAGTTTTGTTGATTCATATTATTTGCAGGTCAGGCTG
>Ga0181597_10001263_pt1 | contig 28606 bp, 35 predicted proteins | sample 041ome_5_FD_148647 | JGI IMG/M metagenome (GOLD analysis project Ga0181597, IMG submission 148647) | Coastal salt marsh microbial communities from the Groves Creek Marsh, Skidaway Island, Georgia - 041403US metaG (spades assembly) | ecosystem: Environmental > Aquatic > Marine > Intertidal zone...
ATCCCGGCTTTTGTACCGACATAGTCTAGACGGAAAGTATCGGCCATCGCCACATATGAGGAGCGGTCACCGGCATTAGCGTTTTGCCGACCAGTCGCGAGACGTTCCATACTTTTACTAACTTCGCTGTTAGCGCGCGTCAAAGATGTCTCCACCTTATAGAACGCCGTTGTTGCACCAATATTTGCCATTTCCAAGTTTCCCTTTCGAATACGAATTTCTGCTATCTCGGGAAGAAGAAACGACACATTTCAGATTTGTTTAGTAAAAAAATAAATGCCAACTCTTTAGGAATCCTTAGTCAAAATTTTGACACCTAACTGATGTCAATTAATAATTTTGGAACTTGGCACGAAAGCAACTACAGTTATCCACAGGCAGAGTGGAGAAACGCGATGAAACTAGACTTTAATTTACAGATCACTCAAAAGCAGGGTCTCACCCTGACTGCGCAGGTCCAGCAGGCGATTAAGCTGTTGCAAATGACAAATATGGAAATCTGCGAGTTTGTTGAGGAACAGTTTCAAGACAATCCATTTGTTGAAGAAACCAATTTTTCTGAAAAAGATCTCAAACAAAAGCCAGAGACGTCTGACAAGGTTAGTGTCGATAAGTCTTTAGATGAAAACCCATACAAAAAGACGCAAGATGAGAGTAAGCTAAGCCAAGAAAATCAGTTCGAGACGGGCGACACCTATATCCCACAGTCAACGGTTGCCAAAGCCACCAGCGATTTTGATGCAATGAGTTTAGTCGCAGATCATAATCTCTCTCTCTATGCCCATTGCGAGGCGCATATAAAGACGCTCAACCTGAACTCAAACGAGCAACTAATCGCAAATTACATATTGGAAGACTTAGAGCCAACAGGTTGGATATCTTCAGATATTAGCCTGATTGCGAAAAATTTATGCGTTAGCGTTTCGGATATTGAACACGTCTTGGAAAAATTACAACAAATTGAGCCTGCTGGAATATTTGCACGAAACCTGAAAGAGTGCTTGGTGCTACAGGCAAGAGATCGCGATGTTTATTGCAAGAATATGGCATCTATTTTGGAAAACTTACATTTGATGGGTGCTGGGAAATTTGATCTTTTGAAGCGTCGCAGCGGTTGCTCAAATGAACAAATCGCAATTTTATTCAAATTGATAAAATCATTCAATCCAAAGCCTGGTTTGGTTTTTGAGCAATTGGGGGCCCCTATCAGGGAACCTGATTTGACCGTCAGAGCGACCAACGAAGGTTGGTCAGTAGAGCTCAACAATTCAACGCTACCAGAAGTTAAGATAGACAAAGACTTTGCGAAAACCTTAATCAGGAAGGTTCAAAATACGTCAGAACGTGATTTTATTCGTGAAAAAATAAGCGAAGCGAAATGGCTTGCCAACGCAATTAGCAAAAGAAACGAGACCATGCTGAAGGTTGGTTCTGAAATTATAAAACGTCAGACCGTATTTCTGGAAAAAGGCGCTCAATATATAGAGCCGATGATTTTGAATGATATCGCAGACGCTGTCGGAATGCATGAAAGCACCATCAGCCGCGTCACGACTGGCTCTTTAATTCAAACACCCCGTGGTACTTTGGAACTCAAAGCCTTTTTTAGTGTCGGTGTAAAACAGGATGGCAACAATGGAAGTGCCTCCTCAACTTCAATCAAATTTAAAATCAAAAAATTGATCGATCAAGAGGATCCGAAATCACCAATTAGTGACGACTTGATCGTTGAAATATTGGCGAAAGACGGATTAAAAGTTGCGAGACGCACTGTCGCAAAATATAGAAAAATCGAAAACATTCCATCATCATTTGCACGCAAACGCAGAAATGTTTTGTCCGGCGTCATGGGCTAATATTTAAATCAAAATAGTTTTAAGTTTCACGTCTATTATCTTTGACGATTACCTTATGGATTACCTGAGGTTTCTTTACCGCGTGTCTCTCGAAACGGATTTTATTGTTAGGATCAATATTCTTGACGATTACGCTGACATCTCTTTCATTCGTGCCAGCAATTGTCATGTAATGTTTTTTACTAGCGAACAAAGAGAACGATCTCATAATGTTATTTTGAGAAACGTAAATAAACCGTGATAAGACTATATAAGTTATCACGAACAGTAATAAATTTATTGAATAACTGACACCGTAACTAATCAATACGGCGCCAAGTGGTGGATATAGGCGATATTTCAAAAGCCAAAGTGCGGGGAATAGGCCAGCTAGAAGATCTTTGTCCATGCTGAGGACGTCACAAACTCCATTCCCATCCTTATAAATCTCATAATTTTGATATGAGTCAAAATCGCCATAAACATGCTTGTTATATTCTTCAATTGCCCATTCGGTCTCTTGCTCGGTTGATAGACCAAACCGACTTTCAATTGGGTTGGTGATGAGGATGTCAAAAATTTGCCCATCTCGCCATAAAGATAACAGCCATTTCGACTGTTGCCCATTCTGTCTGGTAAAAAGTTCTTTTAGCTTTGTAGGGCCATCGCGATAAATCTCCCCGTCAACTGCTACCAATATGTCGGCTTCTTTTAATTTTTTTACATAATCTGGTATCGATAAGCCGTTTGTTGCAATTTTGAGCAACAAACCTCCTTGCTCAAAGTCTTCAAGGTCACCTTGAGGTGCACTCTCAAAATTTTGATCGTCGATTGCGATATTTTCGTCTTCGAGGTCTTCACTCATGGAAACTTCAGTGGGTTTGCTACAGGTTTTTTCGATTTAGCCGGCGCTTTCTTTGCTTGCGCCTGTTGCACTTCTACTTTTCTAGCCTGTTCAAGCATTTTAGCAGTGACTTCTTTTTGAAGCAAAATAATTTCATCGAGCTTGCGTTCCAGTGCCTCTATTTGCGATGCTTTCACAATATTATCGTTTAGAGGTGCTTCTTCACCACTTTCAGCGTCTTCGGACACCTCAGGCGTAAAAATTGCTTTAATCTGCGCAATTTGCTCAGAAAGTTCTGTCTGCGATGCAAGTGCTTGTACTTCCAAGTCTGCAAGTGTGTCCTTTGCAAACTCTTGTATGACGCGCTCAGTCTCCTGAATTCCTAGTTTAATTGCGCGATTATACCGCATATCTGCCCCAGAGAGGTCTTCGCTCGCCTTCAACGCTGCCGCCTCCAATGTCACCAAGGTTGACTTTATTAACTCTTGATTTGCGGTATTATCTTCAACAGTCTTCACAGATTTAGCCAAAGACCCTACATTTTCTGAAAAAATTGCCAAAGACTCGATAGCCATATTGGTATTGGTTTTCAGGGTACTCAAAGTTTTGAAGTAAATCATAGCGCCTACTGACGCGCAAATCACTGCTGCAGCAATGGAGCTCACAAAGATAACACTAACTGATTGGTAGATACGTTTGGCTTGTATATTTTGAACTTCAAACTGTTCTTTTAAACTGTTAAATTCCTCAGCCACCCCAGTTGCGGTATCTGCCGCGTCTAAGGCGACTTGAATGCTATCTTCAATCAGCGTGTTTGATGAGCTATTTGCCATTTACATCTCTTTCAGAGCTAATTTTAATTGCCTTTGAAGAAAAGTATGCACATTCTGTGCCAGTCGATTTTTTTATTTCTTGTGAGGGCAATATATTCGATTTGAAGCCAAATTTATGACATCCCCAAGGACGCTTTGGATCATGAGTTACGAAATAATGGTTACATGTGCCGCATGCGATAAACATATTAATGACGCCACTTGTCTACAGACTTCTTAATTTGGAAACGAAATGCCCCAGCAAAAGAAAGTGTACCACAAATAATAACGACAATGCTTTTTAATATATCTCCCGAAGCCCATAATTTTGTTCCTTCGGCGATCACCCAAATACCGAAAACCAAAAAGGTGACAGAAGAAATTAACTCGCCAATCGACCGTTTTCTTTTTTCCATAAATCCCCCTTATATGAGTTTTCCGTTTTCATCAAAACTCAATTCTTTTGGCACATCTACTTCTTGAAGCTGAGCATCAATACCTTTTTCCAGTTGATATACATAGGCCAAAATTGATGCCACTGCCGCATACAATTGTTCTGAAATCGCAGCGCCAATATCACCAGTAAAATATAACGCCCTCGCCAATAGCGGTGATCGTACGACAGACTTCGAATGAAATTCTGCTTGTTCGATTAGCCTCAATGCAATAATGCCTTTTCCCATAGCCAAAATAGTAGGAACGGTATCAACTTCGGGGTCATATTTTATAGCCACTGCAAAATGCGTCGGGTTTGTGATCACTACCGTTGCATCTTTAACTTGATCGATTGATTGGGCCTGCTGAGATACGCGTTGACTTGCTTCCATTTGCAATCGCCGCATGCGGGATTTCACCTCCGGAGATCCTTCACTTTCCTTGAATTCTTCTTTCAAATCTTGCCGTGACATACGAAGTTTTTGCATCCAAGTGTGACGGCTCCACATATAATCACCGATCGCGATTATACTCAACACAATCAAAATAGACAAAATAAACAAAAGCAATATTTGGTAAATAATTTGGATACCATCGCTTATGCTACCTACGCTTAGATAAAGCAATTTGTTAAGTGAAAACCAAAGAAATGATACCACCACTAAAGTCAGGAACGAAACTTTAGCTATTGCTTTGACGAGCTCCGCCAAACCTTTCACAGAAAAAATACGCTTTAAACCACTGAATAAATTAATTTTATCTCCTTTAAAGGAAAAACTTTTAGAGTTGAAAGCCAAACCATTACCGACAACAGCTTGTGTTAATATGATAAAAATCATTGTCGGAAGGCCAAAAATTGCAGCAGCGCCCAGTAAAATGACAAACCCATCCCACGCCCTGCCCGCTTGCGCAGAAAATAACTCTTCAGGGTGCGAAAAAATAAATAAAGATGCCCATTGATTAAGCAGCCCCTCTGAAAAAAACCCTAATACACCTACAACGAGTAAGGCTGCAGAGCCTGAAGCAAAAACCAACATCTCTTTCGATGTCAATAAATCTCCATCTTCTCTTGCTTTCTCTAATCGTCGCTGGGTTGGCTCTTCATTTCTTTCTTGAGCCTGATCATTCTCAGCCATCTCTACCTCCTGTCAGAATTAGTAGTACAAAACTCAGAGAGCTATCAATCAAGTCGCCAAAAGCGTAATTCAACGCATCAACAGAAAAATAGAGTGCGAAAAATGTCCCTAAGATTGTCATCGGAAATCCGAATGAAAACAAATTCAATTGCGGTGCGCTCTTTGTTATGAAGCCAATCCCTAAGTTCATAAAAAATAAGATACTCACTATTGGTAAAACAATAATAACCGCTTTTTCATAAATTAGATTAGAGGACTCCAAGCCAGTCTCAATGAACCAGAGAAAATTATTAACGCTTCCAATTGGAAGTCGTTCATAACTTTTATATATCCCTTCAAAAACAACCAAATGCCCATTTAGCGCAAAAAAAGTCATCAAGAGAAAAAGTGAAAAAATTTGACTAATAACAGGTGATTGAGCTCCATTCGATGGATCTATTTGTGAAGCAAATGCCAAGCCAGACGTAGACGCAATTTTTTCACCAGCAAGAATTACAGTTGAAAAACAAATGGACAAAATCATTCCACAAGTGAGTCCAATGAATATTTCTTGAAAAACGATGGGGATCAATTGGCTACTTAGTAATTGGTCAACATTTGGTAGGGTTATTTTTGGAAAAATCCCAACTCCGAGCGCAATAGAAAATACAATCCGCACTGGCAGTGGCACCATTCTAGAGCCGAAAAAGGGAGAAGCAATTAAAAATGCCCCAACTCGTAAAGACGAAATAAACAGCATCATTAAATACAAAGAAATACTTTGCAAATCTAGTCCTGGAAATGAAGCCAAGTTTTGCATCTAAAACCCCTTCGACGAAATTTCTTCGAATATGAAATAAAAATAATCCGTGAGAGAGGTGAGCGTATATGGTGCTAAAATGGCCATCGCCCCGAGAACTACAAATAATTTAGGTACGAAACTCAATGTCATTTCTTGAATAGAAGTTGCCGCCTGGATTAAACCAATAATTAGACCAATTGCTAATGCTATGGCTAAGATTGGCCCAGCAGTTTTGATAATCTGCAAGAACGCAAAACTTAAATATTGAACATTTTGATCATATTGCATTTAGATCACCCCACAATAAATGTCGAAGATAATGAGCCGATAGTCATGGCCCACCCGTCTACCAGAACAAAAAGCAATAATTTAAATGGTAGCGAAATTAACATCGGCGATAACATCATCATGCCGAGAGACATCAAGATTGAAGCAATCACCATATCAATTACGAGGAACGGTAAAAAAATCAAAAACCCAATCTCAAAAGCAGTTTTTAGTTCTGACGTAATAAAGGCAGGCAAAACTATGTTAAGTGGAACTGATTGATTATCTAAAAATGGGCCGCTTGACGAAAGTTCTGCAAATAAATTTAATGTATCAACACGGGTATTTGTCACCATAAACTCCTTCAACACTCCCAAGCCTTGATAGAGTGCGGGTTGCAGAGCAAGTTGCCCATCAAGGTATGGTGCGATCGATCCTGAGTAAATTACATCAAAAACAGGTGCCATTACGTAAAAACTTAGGAATAACGCAACTGCTATTAAAACTTGGTTAGGCGGTGTTTGCTGTGTTCCTAGGGCTTGCCGTAGTATGGACAGAACTATAATTATCCTGGTGAACGCAGTCATCCCTAAAACCAATGACGGAATGACCGTAAGGGCGGTCATGAGCATGAGAATTTGAAGCGATAAAGAGTAAGTGGTTTCGCCGGTCTCTAGTTGGGAGGATGTAAGCGCTGGCATTCCTAGCAGCTCAAGGCTCTGGGCATTAGCCGAGTCGAAAAAGGACAGGGTAAAAACCAAAACAGAAACAAGCAAGACATATAAATTTTTCATATTCATGTAACCCTATACATTATCAGAGACCGAGTAAGGGGCTAATTTTTGTATCACCGGACGACTATTTTTTGCAAAAATTATTAAAAAATTTTCGTTGCCAATTTTTATGACGTCAGCCCTTTCATTCCGGCTGAGTGGCATACGCGCTTGGACAGATATGTTATTGTCTGTTTTCAAGCCTTCTGAAGATTTGGTGCTTCGCAATTTTAAATAAATTTGGAGCCCGAATAATATCAAGAGAAAGCCTACTACAATTATAATTTTTGACAGAGACATGATGATCCTTCCTAACAGAGGAACAGAGCACCTTGTGTACCAATTTATTATTTTAGTTTTATTTCAATTACTTAACATATAAATTTAATTTTTTCAAATTATTGAGCAAATATTTTAGATACTTTCAACGCGTTTTTCTGGGTCTACAATTTCTCCAAATCGCACACCAAATCGTTCTCCTACCATCACGATTTCGCCCTTAGCAATTTTTGTATTGTTTACAAGTATATCGAGAGGATCTCCAGCAAGTCTGTCTAATTCAACAACTGAGCCCTCATTCAGGCGAAGTAAATCCCTGATTGTTATTTCTGTTCGACCGACTTCAACAGTCATTACGACTTCAATATTTTCTAGGACTTTTAGATTTTCTTTAACGCCATCTTTAACAACATCGCGCATTTCTTCTTTATTCTCTTCTGACATTATTTTTTCCCATCGTTGTTAATTCTATTTTTCATCGCAACTGCAGCGTTGGCGCCAACTTTTCCTAATTCAGCGCGGAAAATATTCTCACCAGCAACTTTTACTACTACATCGTCAAATGGCACCATAGGAAAAGCATCTCCAACTTTACTTTTGGTCAGTTTTCCCAAAGTAGTCTTTGGACGGCCCAATTCCGCAGATAAAGTTAAAGGTATGGACAAAACTGCATTTTGGAGTCGCTCTTTCCAGGTCCTATCATCAACTGCATATTCATTTTGAACCCTTGATCTTAATTGTGAAGAAATCGGCTTGAGCGTCTGCAAGGGGTAGACAATATCAAAACTAGCAGGGTCATGATTAGGTATTTGCACCATAAAGGAACAAACAATAACAGTGTCATCTCCATCCACAAAAGAAATAAGCTGAATGTTCTCCTCTCTCGACTGAACATCGAAGTTGGTTTCAATCAAATCTTTCCATGCAAATTTCATTGATGACAGCATACCGTTGGTAATTATTTCAATGATACGGTTTTCTGTGGCAGTAAATTCACCTTGCGTCTCAAATAAAAGTTTAACTTTGGATCCACCAAAATATGAATTTGTGAGATGTGAAATAAAAGGTGCTTGTATCACTATAAGGCAATTTCCTCTTAGTTCCTCAATTCTGCTGTTTGTAATGCTCGCAAAGTTAACACAACTCTCAACATATTCATCAAAGGATTTAACTTCTGGTGGGAATGATGATATCCTTGGGAGAATTCTAAGCATTGGCAAAAAAACTGATCTTACAGCTCTACATATTTTTTCATTAATTAATCTCAGAGCGTAATAATCACCAAGTAATGATAAATCTTCAGCCCCGAACTTAAATTCACGAACTTCGTTTGGATCAAATTGTTCATGCTTCGGGGTGTTTGAATCTGCCTCAAGCCCACCGAGTAACGCCTCAACTTCGTCATTAGAGAGTTTTCTAGAGCCGACCATAAATTTCTGACCTATTGTAATACAAAGGACGTAAAAAACACGCCCTCCACGCCGCCAAAACCTTCTAAATCTTCCAGCTTCTTGTTGATTGCAACTTGAATGTTTTCAGCAAGCGCATCGCGACCTGGCTTACCTTCAACATCTTCAATCGAGAATTCGCTCACAACGCCTAAAACCTCTGATCTTAAGGCTAATTGGTGCCTCTCAACATTGTTTATCACGGTTTCATCATATTGGGTAGAAACACCCACGCTAATTTTCAAAAAGGCTTTAGAGCCTCGAAGATTGGTCGTGAAATCATCTGGAAATGTATAATAACTGGTCACAAAGGCTTCCGTACTAGGAGTTTCTTTCGTAACTTTTGATGGTTCGGCTAATACTTCATCGTCAGCAGAGGAACTTGGCAATTGACCAGCCTGCTGCAGTTTTTTTTCAATAAGCTCTTCCACCTGCTGTACTGGGCTTTGTGTTGGCATGAATAAAAACGCACCAATACCAAGGCCCAAGCCAACCAGGACAAGAGGCCCCAGACCGAACAAGGCTATCTTTTTAAAATTAATTTTTCGCTTGGGTTGTTCTTCTTCTGCCATATTAAATCCTATGCAAGCATATCCAACAGGTGTGTATCATCGACGTCATTTTCGTCGTTACGTTTTTGATCATTGGTGATTAATTCTTCAGATAAAGGGCCTTTATTGTGTTGACTAGCGTTTTGATTACTTGATCCATCATTCGAATTTCCTCCAAAACTCATTTCAGCACTATAGTTAGCAAGTTTTACGCCATTTTGTTCTAAAATTTGACTCAAAATCGCTTCTGAGCTTCGCAATATTGAGAGAGCCGCATTGTTGTCAGAAAGCAATCTCACATCTAAACCGGATTTCTCGAACATTGCGGTTACCTTTATTTTACCGAAGGATTGTGGCTCCAAATTTAATTCAATCGGCTCATTCGCTTCAAGAGCCTGATCAAGAGCGATTGCCGCAAGTCTAGAATTAAATTGTGCTTCAAGGATATTTAATCTTGAATTAATATTTGCAAAATCTTTTGGGTTTAAGATTTCAATCCCAGAGGATCGCAATTTATTGTTTAATGTATCCAATTGAGAAACTTGCCCCAGTTTTGCTGGCTCATCTGAGCTAGCTGAAAGTTCACCTGCAAATACACTATCTTTATTTTTGGGCGCTAAATTTTCTAAAAATGAGGTCATTTCAGTTTCATTTGCCGAATAAACGCTTAGTAGATTATTTTTTATTGGGTAAGACATAAAAGTTTTATCAGTACCCCTGAGGCTTAATACATCTGCGGTAGAAACAAATAATGATTTTTTTGAACCTGACGGGTTGCTAAACAATTGCATTTTGTCCAGAACTGGCAAAATCGCTTCCATTACTTTGTTATTTTTCTCATAGACAGATAATTTCTTTGAAATATTCAGTTTGGCCTCAGCCGACTTTCCCAACATTTTATTGATTAATATCAATGAACTCAATTTGTTAGCATTTTCATCAGTTACCAACTTGTTAAATAAAGATGCATCCGAAATGTCATTTTTAATCTCGTTGAATACAATCTGATAGTTTTTTTGTTCAAGCGAATGGTCCGCACGCGAAACTTTTGCGAGCGCGTCGTTCTTTAACGTATTTTTTAAAATACTAAATCTGTTATCTTCCGAAAAATGGGCTTCTAATTCTAGCATTTCCGTTGGAATAGAGCTCCCACTAATCTCGACAACAAATAAATCAGGTTTCTTAACAGGCAGGAGAACTTCAAAGCGTTCTTCTCGGCTATTGGGTAAGATATCGAGCATCCCTTTAACTAAATTGATACTAGATTTTGTTTCATCTAACGAAAATGACCGCAAAGTTATTTTTTCATCTTGAAAATTAATACTCATTACGGTTGAAATTGTCTCATTTTTATTCTCATCTGGCTCGCTAATAATAACTTTCGTTAAGTTTACTGGACTATTTTTCTGTATCTCGACAAGATTGAGTTTGTGAAAGTCAAACGAAATTTTTATGAGCTCGTTTGAAATCTCTTCGTTTACACTAAAATACCGCATCACAGATGATACGAGTTGTGGATCCCCCCCAGATTTATCAAGCTCATTAACCAAATTTTCGATTTGAATTTGATAATTATTGTTTACACCAGTGATTGAAGGTTGTGACTTGATTGAAGCTTCAATCAAATCCCTGATAAGTGATGAAAATGCTTCAATTTCACTACTGTTTTTTATTGATAAATTTTCAATCTTATCGTTTTCTTCAATTATTTTTGTGTCTATCAATCTATTGTTTAAGATGTCAAATGTTGAAATATGTTTGGTCGACGACCCACTTTCATTCTGTAACATTTCAATAACTTGATCTGATGCTAGACCGAGCGCTTTTAAATTATTTGCAATTCCGTCAGCGTTAATTGGAACAGACTCTGTTGATTTTTGAGTTGAAATAAAGCCCTGTAGACTGTCTAAACCATTCATTTCAATTAGTTTGAACAACTCAAGAAAAGTACCGTCCTGTCCAACACTCAGAGCCAAATCACCCTTTTTTCCTAAAACTGGTCCACCCTGGGCGATTGTTAGGTTTATTGCATTAGACATGATTTAGATCCTCAGGCAAATTTCACAAGCAAGTTGCAAAAATTATGCCAATCATTTTTTATTAAAAAATGTGAATTCCAAATCTATCTTACTTTCTAGATCGGTCTTTTTTCTTGAAAGCACCTGACCTTTAGCTCTTTGTAGTCGATCTATTTTAGCACTAGTTTTTGATAAACTTCCAATCGCGCTTTTCAATTCATCTTTTAAAAAGTCCTCACGATTATTTATGATTTCTTTTTGCTGCATAACTTTCATAATCAGATGACGATCACTTTTGAACGTATATACATTTTGTGGCTGAACATCAGACGCTTTTTCTCTCGATATATCTTCTAAATCATGTGCAATCTTTGAACATTTAACTACTTCGGTGTTGAGTCGATCAACTTCTTGAGATTCCTTTTGTCTCTTCAACTTAGCACGTGCTTCAAGGAGCTTTAATAATTTTATCTTTTTCATAACAACTAACCAACGAGCTCCTTTAACGATTTTATTGAGTTCGCTACATCGCTTTTTTCATTTTCAGGTTGATTTAAAAATGACAGTATTTGAGGCCAATATTGCAATGCATAATCCAGATCAGGATCTTGCCCTTTTACATAGCCACCCATTAAAAAAAGGTCTCGGTTTTCGATGTATTTGGAAATATATTTCCGTAATTTCATAGAATGTATTATTGTAGTTTCATCTACCAACTTCCCCATAATTCGACTAATCGACTGGGTCACATCGATTGCAGGATAAATTCCCTGTTGTGCTAAGTCTCTGCTTAGAATTATGTGGCCATCTAAAATAGCGCGTGCAGTATCGACCACAGGATCGTTATTAATTTCGTCTCCGTCCGCGAGCACCGTGTAGATTGATGTGATTGACCCAGTTTCATTTGAACTATTTCCCGTTCGCTCAATTAGATTAGGTAATAAAGAAATCACAGACGGTGGATATCCCCTTGAAGTTGGTTGTTCACCTAAAGCGAGGCCAATTTCTCTTTGAGCATGAGCGACACGCGTTAACGAGTCCATGATCAACAAAACGCGTTTTCCTTTTGATCTGAAATACTCTGCGATAGACGTCGCTCTTTTAGCACCTTGAATTCTCAAAAGGGGGGATCGATCTGCGGGTACGGCAACTATTACTACTTTTTCTTGCGAATGGGAGCTTAAGATTTCACTTGAAAACGACGCAACCTCCCTCCCTCGCTCACCGATTAGAGCGATTACAATCACATCCGCATTTGAACTTTTTGTAATCATTGACAGAAGTACTGATTTCCCAACGCCTGAACCTGAAATAATCCCGATACGCTGACCACATCCTATAGTTAAAAGTGCATTGATGCTTCGGATACCTACATCCAAAATGTCTTTAATTGGTTTTCTCTCAAATGGATTTTGTGTAGTTCCATTCAAAGACACTAAATCCGAGAAAGTTGGTTTAGCACGATTGTCAAGTGGATTGCCTAGCCCGTCTATTACACGACCAAGCAGCTCAGGACCTACCTCAACGTTTTGAGCATCATCAATTAGGTATACTTGATCAGAAATTTGTACCCTGAAATTAATTTCATGAGGAACTATTTCAACACCCTGCTCTTTTATTCTTATAACCTCACCAGTTGAAGAACTCCCACTTTTCCCAACAATTTCACAAATTGATCCAATCGCGCATGGAAAATTGCTGCACTCAATTATTCGGCCATCGTAACCAATTACACTCGCACAATAGATTGCCTTTGAAACCCGCCTCACTTTAAGACGAGCTATGGCTTTGTCTATGAAATTTGTATCCATACTGAGAACGGCGTCCATTGCTTGACAAAACTTACTTAACTGTCATTTAGCGACTTCAAAAAGCTTGATCGACCAGATACGATACGAAATTCGCCCCTTTCGAGCTCATGATCGACCTCAATATTAATTGAATTTCCATTCACAAATTTCTTTACTGGCAGTAATTTTTCATCCTGATGGTTTAATTGTAAAGAAACAGAGCCAATAAATGTTTCTGTAGCCTTCAATGTGACATTGATTTTTTCCAATAAATGTTCTGGAAATTCATCAATCTCCTTCCCCAAAAAATCGATCGAAACCTCCCGAATCTTATCAAACAATAGCTCTTCAAGTAATTTCGAAAGGTCATCATGTGCGTTAAACAAAGTTTCGAAAAATTGACTTATTTTTTCTTTTTCTTTATCGATTTCTGCTTGTGTTTCTTTTACTGCGTCAGAATACCCGCGCTGATATTCCTCAATTAAACGCTGTTCTGAGAGCTTGTCTTCAATCTCTCGGTTAGATTCTTCTTGTTTAATAGCTTTTTTTGTGAAGTGATCCGCTTCGAACTCATTCACCAATTCTGCTTTTTCCTCAACTTCTGATGCTACACTTATTTTGTTGGTTTCCTGAGAGCTATTACGTTCATTTTCATTTATTTTATCCAGTTTTTCATCTAATTCGTTAGCGGACTTAGAGCTATCGATATCTGAAACTTCCTGATCAATGTTTTTTTTCTCGAAGATTTCGGTATCAGTTTCATTCAAAGATGTTTCATCTACATCCTTAACGCGGTTAGAAGTTGATTTTTCAGAATTTTTAACCAAATCGAAAAAACTATTTACTTTTTCAAATGGCATAGTGTTGTCCACCAACGGCACAACTTCGTCAAATATCTTACTTTTAGCGGCATTCAAAAAATCGACGAGCTCTTCCGAATCTTCAACTGAAAAGCTCTCGCCACGATTATTTACAGAAACAGCCATTAGACCATTTCCTCACCACCTCTGCCCGCAAGTACAATTGTACCATCGTCAGAGAGTTTACGAGCAACATTGATAATTTGTTTCTGTGCTTCTTGCACTTCTGTTAGCCTTACAGGACCCAAAGCCTCCATTTCATCCCTGATGTTAGCAGCGGCTCTGGTAGACATACAACCTAGTAACTTGTCCTGTAGGGCTTGATCAGCTCCTTTCATTGCGATCACCAGTACATCTTGGTCGACTGAACGCAATAGTGTCTGGAGCGACCGGTCGTCTGAGCCACCGAGATTTTCAAATACAAACATGTTATCTTGTATCTCGATCATCAGGTCACGATCTCGTTTTTTAATTTCATTTAGAATGCGTGTTTCCATGTCTGTTTTCGTGAAATTCATAATCTTGGCTGCTGCTTTGACGCCACCAATTTGCGATGCTCGCAATGAAGTGTTTGCGGCAAATTTAGCCTTCATGACGCGTTCCAATTCTTTAATCGCTCCCGGCTCAACACTCTCTATGGTTGCAATGCGGCGAACAATATCTGGTTGGATTTCATCGGGTAATAAAGTCAAAACATCTGCCGCTAATCCAAATTCCAAATATGAGATAATCAACGCTTTAATTTGGGGATGTTCGTCAATGATCAGCTCAGAAATGGAACGAGCATCCATCCAATCCAAGATATCAATTTGTGACTCAGAAGATGATGGAGTAATTCGCCCCAAAACAGATTGTGCTTTGTCGTCTCCGAGTGCTTTTGTCAGAACATTTTCAATGTACTTGCCTGCCCCAAGCCCCAAACCTGTTTGTTTCTTAATCGTATCGAGAAATTCATCCAGAACCGCATTCACTGTTTCTTGATCCACACCTCCTACATTGTACATCGCGATGCCCAAATGTTGTACTTCACGAGGCGTCAAGTTTTGAATGACCGCGGCTGCTTCATCCTCACCGAGTAACATCATTAAGATAGCAGCTTTTTCTGTGCCACTGATCTGAATTCCTGCATCTTCAGCCATCTCTTAATCCTTAATTTAAGAATTCAAGGTCTTGTCGCATTAATTGCTTAAACACGTTTGCGACACGCCCCGCTTCATCATTAACAATCATACGTACTAAGGCGACTTTATCATCATATGTATTCGCTGTATCCAACAAGTCAGCAGAAATACCCTGTCTTTTTCTTGGCTTTAACTTAGCTTTAATTGCATCCAAGCTTTCGCCTTCATCCACTTCCACGGCTTCCGTCTCTGCGGCCCTTTTCGTTGCAAGTTCCGCCATGCTCTCTGCCTCAGCATACAGTTCCATAACAGAATTTGTACTTGCAGTTGGAATCAAGATCTTTGACAACATCGGCCTTACTACACCCAAAGCAACGACGCTGATCAAAAGTACAAGAAGCGATTTTTCTATGGTATTTTTGAACCACTCGGTCTCGTACCATTTCACCTCAAAACCGTCAAATTCTTCAACAAATGGTTGTGATGTAATTTTCAAACTGTCTCCACGTTCTGCTTTAAAGCCAATCGCGCTTTTTACCAAACTTTCCAGTTCAGCAAGAACTTCTTGAGAAATTGCCTCATAGGTTACTTCTTGAGTTTCAGGATCGATTACTTTTTTGTCACGCACCAATAATGCTGTATCAATTCTCCTAATAACGTTGGATTGATCCTTCACAGTCTCAAATGTTTTACTGTTTTCATAGTTTCTTAGCTCACTAGAGGACTTGGTTTCAAATTGATCTTGTTTTCCTGAGTTTGGATTGGTCGTAGATCCAGCTTGATTTTGATCTGACGTTAATGCTGCCTCACCAGGTGGTTGGTTTGAAATTGCGCCAGGAATACCGATCGCTTCCTTTTTTGCTGTTACATTGAGCGAGCTCTGCTCGCTCACAGGCGCAGACGAATTTGGATCGACAATTTCTTGAGAAACTTCTCGACGTGTGAAATCAATATCAATGTTTACTTGTGCCGTCACATTCGCTGAGCCAACAATTGGACCAACCAGACTCTGAATCCGATTTTTGTAGATATTTTCCAACCGCATTCTGTATTCTAATTGGCTGTCTGCTAACATTTGATCTGGATCATCCGGTGAATTAGAAAGTAAGTTTCCAAATTGATCAACAATTGAAACGTCATTTGGACTCATGTTCGGTATAGAAGAAGAAACGAGATTTGTGATCGCCAAAACTTGTGTTTTATCTAATTTTCTTCCGTTCTTAATGTTCACAAATATTGACGCGGTTGGATTTGCCTGATCACGTACAAATACTGATTTTTCAGGTATTGCCAAATGAACGCGCGCAGCCTTAACGCTGCTTATTTCGGCAATTGATTTTGCAAGTTCAAGCTCTTGTGCTTGTCGAAGTTTCATCCCCTCAACAGATCTAGAAACCCCTAATGGAAGGTTATCAATATTATTTGTATCCCCCGAAAACTCAGGAAGTCCCTGTGCGGCAAGTGAAATGCGTGATTGATGATAAACCTCAAGTGGAACTAAAATGTCTCCAGTTGCTGGATCTAATTCAACTTCAATTCCCATGTTAGTGAGCGAGGAAATAATTTTGCCTTTTTCAGCTTCTGGCAATGAAGAATATAACGTCGTCATTTCTGGCCTTTGCATACCCCAGTACAAAACCAAAGCAGCCACAACCGTTATCGTTGCTAAAAGCGTTGGAAACGCTCTCCGAAAACCTGGTTGATCTATACCATCTCTAATTTTCGCGACTGCACCAGATGAGCTAGCCAAAAGACTATTTTTGCCTCCCGACTGGTTCGAATTGGTATCAAGATTGTCTATATTTGCCATGGTCTAACCTATCAAACGGGCATATTCATAATATCTTTGTATGCACTCAGCGCCTTATTTCTAACATTAAGGGTCAACTGAAATGCCAAAGAGCTAACTTGTTGACCCACCATAACTTTAGTAAGGTCGTTCTCTGTACCTAGTTCATAATTTTTTGCTAAATTTGCAGCCTCGTTCTGGGCGTTGGAAACTTCGTTGATACCAGCCTCAAGGCGCTGAATGAAACTCACATCTGATTTTTTTTCAATGACTTCAACATTTTGCAAAAGATCACTTGAAAAATTATTTTTTACGACTGGATGAGCAAGCTGTTGGTGTGCGATTTTCATACCTGCACCTCATTAATTTTTTGATCTTTGAATTTTGCTGCCAGTGCCTCTGCTGTATTCAGTATTTTTGAGTTACTAGAGTCATCAAATACTAGGTCTTGTCCTTTTATAATACCGGAAGAACATAAGAGCATCGCACGTTGAATGACATTAAATAATTCGCGCACGTTTCCTGGCCAATCATGTTCCATCAACAGTTCAAAGGTACCATTAGAGATTTCAGTCTTCTCAGTGTTACTTTTGTCTAGATTAAAGAGGAAATGGGCTACTATTGCCGGAATATCCCAAATGCGCTGATTTAACGCGAGAGTGTTCAATGGAAAAACGTTCAAACGATAGAAGAGGTCCTCTCGAAAATTTCCTGCCTTAACTTCGTCATACATATTACGATTAGTCGTTGCCAAAATTCTAACGTTAACTTCATGTTCCTTGGTGCCACCAATCGGCATGACCTTTTTCTCTTGAACAAATCGTAGCAGTTTTGATTGTAGCGCCAGGGGCATTTCAGAAATTTCATCGAGTAACAGCGTTCCGTTATTAGCTGCGCGGATCAAGCCAGAATTCGACTGCATCGCACCCGTGAAGGATCCTTTTTCGTGCCCAAATAACGTCGATTCTAACATTTGATCTGGGATAGCCGCACAATTTACAGCAAGAAATGGCGCATCACGACGTTTTGAAAAATTATGAATTAAATTAGATGCAACTTCCTTTCCCGTCCCGGTTGGACCGTTAATTAAAACTGTTACGTCACTCGTTCCCAGTTTTTTAATTAACCCAATTGTATCATGAGATTTTACGCCACACGGTAAATTCGGTAATTTTTCGATGATAAATTCCAAGATATAATTCAAATAATATTCTGTAAGAATTTGATTGGAAGTCTTGCAAATAGGGACTTCCACCTCAATGATACTACCGTTTAAATATTCATTCACCAAAAACCGTGGAGTAGAAAACTTTATGAATATCGCTTTAATTACCTTACGCGCACGCAATTCACTAAGCAAAGATTGATTATTTTCAACAGCAAAGTCAATCTCTACATCTGTTAGATAAATCGCTTTTGACGTGATCGGAATTTCACCAATTGACCCAACAGGCGACACATTATCCAGGCCTCGGGCACTCAATATTTGCACGAACCTGTCAAATAGAACCTTATTTTTTTCATTAATGTACAGCATGGCATAAACCCCCACAAATCAATAGCAAATGAGATACCAAATCATTTTTTATATTTATTTTCAGTAGCTTGTAATAAATCGCAACAGCAGAATAATCCAAGAAAATGGTCAAGATATAATGCTCTTCAAAATTTTGACAATTTAAACTAAACAAAACCGCTCTTGTGACGTTTAATCAAGCACAGGAGGATTTGATATGAACGCTATATTTGCTCGAAAGATGTATGAACAAACAAAGGCACGGTCACTTTCAAACGAAAGTCAAAACATACTGGCAATAAAAATCTGTCTTGAGCAATTGATATCGAGTATGAGAGATTTGTCATGTTGTGAGACCATCGAGGCAAAAGAAGAAAACTTACAAGTTGCTTTGTCTAGGATTTACATACTTCAGAAATGTCTGGATTTTGAAAACGGGGGGGAGCTGGCCACTAATTTGTTTAAAGTATATGAGAATGCTCGCAGAGTGATTATAGGTTTTTCGTTCGCAAAAAGCGACCAGATTGATTTAGAGAATTCCATTATGCACATTTCTATGATACTCGATGGATGGAGTACGGTTTTCGATTAATAAGGAACAAGATGGATCGACATAGCCCAAATTTTATGATTGAAGTTGCGGGTGCATTCGTCGCTGAAAAATACTTAATTTCAAGCGCATCAATAGATCTAATTTCTAAAAAAGTTTCGCGATTAATGTCGAATTACTATTTGGAGTTATCTCCTGATTTTTTAGCTGAGATTGCCGATAACTTTTTGCGGATATTACTGGAAAGTCAGACTGAAAACTCTGATGCTGTTTTGCAGAGTTTTATTTACAATCGAATTATTTTTAGTGAAAAGAATAAAACTCGAAATTGGAATTCAATCTTTTCAAATCCAATGAAGGGACAAAAAGACTTAAGTTTTGACTTTGGACTTTCAAAGCGGAACTTTAGGGCATTTGTTTTCCGATTTAAAAACCATAATGAAGCGGTTAAGCCAGACCTCTGGGCATTAAAAGATTTTGAACAAAACGAATTTTTACAAAAATTAGGTCTACTCGAATTTAGTCCTTTCGATTTTTTAGACTAAGCAAGCAAATTTATAACCTGATGCTCCTTAGGTTGAGCAGGCCTTGAAATTGCATAGTATTTCGATCTTGCAATGTTGTGCATGTAAACTGGGTGATTAAGGCTTGCCTCAGATTTTTTTGATATTATGTCATGTGACGGCGACAAATACGGACTATAAATGAGTCGAGTTTCTTTAGGTTCTAAATTTGTCTTTTGCGATACTTGTACAGGTTGCGGGTAGGCGTAATTTGGTACAGCATTTATTGTATTAGTGAGAAGGGTGGCCTCACTAATTGGTGTTTTGTATGATAAAAGGCCAGTCGATTTAACAGTCTTGTCGATTTCCATACTTTATGCATAAATGAAATCGTGTTTTTTAACAACGGTAAACTATTTCATGAAAAATAAATGCGCTCGCTGCAATAAAGCGAGATACCAGTTAACTGTATTGTTTTCGATCAGCGTTGTTATAAACGCATTTATGCGATTTTTATTTGGCTACGATGCATCAAGTGTGACTGATTTACTCTTTTTACCGAGTCTTTTAGTTTTTTTGGCTGCGTTAATAATTAAGTTTAAGTTTTTGAAAAATTGACGCTAATCGGTTACATTTTTGATCATCGACAACAAAAAGATCATTTTTTAAAGAAAATTCCCGATGGAGTATGTATTGGCACTCAATGTTTTCTTGCTCATCAAATAGCTTACATCTAAACTCAAAGTAAGTTTTTGACTCAACACTGTCAGTGATTTTTTGTTGAAATGACATGGCTGTCCCCTTTATTTACGAATATATCATGCAATTATCACGCCAACTAAATAATATTAACGTTTATAATAAAAACCTCGGTTATAGCAGGTTTCATATCATTTTGTTCTAGGTAAACATTCACGGCGTTCTTAATCTTATTTGATAATTCTTTTCGTCCGCCTGTGCTGCTTAACTGGCTGCGGGTGACTTCCAAAATATTATTTGTTATTTCAGCAACGACATTTGCTTCAATTTCAAACAAAGCAGCAAGAAATAAATCTGACGAAACGGATGGCTGTTTTGTTAACAATGCAAGTTCCAAACTAAATAATTCATTCGTATCCTTTAGCTGTCCAGTAAATACATTTTCAATTTTCATATAATTATATTTATCAGGCAGTATCGCACCTGTCTCAGGATCAATATTTAATGGGTCCACATCTTCCAGAGCATCAGGCGATACGCTAGCTTCGTTTTCAATTGTCATTTCTGGAATATAAATACCCGAATTAGATGGCTTCACAAAAAAATGTCCAGCCGTAAAAAGCGCACACACGATTAAAAAAGGAATAACAACCTGAAATATCATTTAAATTACCTCCAGTGAGCTGAAGCATAAAATATACCAAACAAATTGTTATCTGATTTTTACTAGCTAATTTCTGTCGAAAGGCCTAATTTTTTTTCGGCAGAGAGAATGTCTTCACGTGCACTAAGACCCATTAAACCATCAAGGTCTGTCACATCGAATGATACCTCAGCTTTCTGAAGATCCAAACGTTTTATTACTTCGTTGCGAACAAATTTATGCCGCTCATCTGCATAGCTTTCAAAAAAAGCCAACCAATCTGAGAATTCGCCATTTTCTATTGTTATAATTGCAACAACACGCATTTAGTTTGTCCCCTAGAAATTTAACGTCCGCCTAGATTTTCACATAAAGAATATTAAATCAACTTTTTTCAGAATTGGTACAATTTTTGCTGTTTTTTCGTATACAAATATTATTCAGGTATAAATTAGCATGATAAACAATTTAAAGACATTTGCTTATAAAATTTCCACTGTTTTTCTTCTGGGTGTGCTTGGAATAGCTTCAACTAACTTAGCTTGTTTTGCTGAAGCCGCCAATAACTCTATTTGTGAGAATCCATCACGCAGCGTTCAGGATTGTGATTATCAAATATACATGAGCGTTCACGAAACAACGAATTTATACGCTAGTTCAAGCCTAAGTGGCATCATTCAATCTCAACATCCTCAAATAACAGACAAAGACAAAAAAACATATGGCACGAACAATTTTTCGCAATCAACGGGTGATAAAAAAAATGATGTAATTCACAGACTTTCCTTGTTGGACGATATCGGCAGAGAAGATTTTAAAATCTGTGCAGCATTATTACCTCAACAAAAACTAAAGAAATGGCAAATCGTCAAGAAAGATATTGCATTTGTGACGCATGAGTACGCCAAGATAAGTTCTTCGGAAGAACCAAATTTTCAAATTAATCAAAAAAATTGTGAATCTTTTTTTGATCTAATTTTTGGAAATTAAGGCTTTATGATCTATAGTTAAAAAAGCAATATGTGTGTTGTAAATTTATGGAGTAGCCGGCGCAATGGAAGAAAAAACTGAAAATGTACAAAACATCAATCAAGTTAATACTTCAGATGATAATAAACTAACTAAAAATGTCGTAAGGCTTCTAGACGAGGAAAATTCATATATTGCAAGTGCAAAAGAACGGATGAATGACGTTATTGACGCTTTTATTGCGAATTCGGAAGGGGCAATGACGCTTAATGATTTTTCTCAAATTTTTAAGACTGTCACTGTTTGGATAAAATTTCGTCCGCGCAAACTGGGTCAATACGTTGAAGTTATGAAGGAGCGTACAACCGCAGAAAATGTTTGCGTGAGATATGCAAGTGACGAATATATACCGCATATAAAAGAAGTTCTGAAGGAGCACCGTCTACAAATCACATCCCAAGAACCAAATATAATCAACTGCAAGCCACCACGCCCAAAAGACCAAGACATCGAAATAGCGGTTCAAAAAATTAAGGTTGTTGGAAACTCATCAAGAAACTCATTGGCTCAAGTTAAGGCAGATTCAATTCAAAGGTTACAGGCAGCGCTCAAAAACGAATATCTTGAGGCAAAAGACGTTAAATTCGCAATTACAGCTATTGAAAAAGTTGAACAAAAGTTTGCGGTCGTACTCGTCTACTTAAGGCTAGAAGCTGAAAAAAAAGTTGCCGGTAAACTTTTTAGATATGACTCGGCTGAAAACCAAGAAATACACAAAAGCGTTTCGAGAAGGGTTGCTAAGTACTCATATGTGGAAATTTAATCAAATCAAGGCTGTATGCATTGTAACCATAGCAATTCTATTGCCGCTCACTAAAGCTTTCGCCACTAATCACTCATTGATGAATGAAAATTTGCAAAGTTCTGAACAATATTGCCTTGTTGAAACTGATCAAATTAGCTTTTGTAGCACTCAAAACTTGAGTGGCAAAATAATTATAAGTAAGCTTCCGCTGTTCATACCCGTAAAATTGTCAAACGGCACAACTGCATTTCGCCTAATGGCCACAATTACTAATCAGACAGGGAAAACAATTATTGGAGCAAAAGTAGAAGCCTGGTTTGATACTGAGGGTAAAGCACAGATAACATTTTTAATCAAAGAACGCTTGATTTACAAGGACACCTCTTCATTGGAGTATTCCCATCTTATTCGTTCAGACGTGCCTAAAAATCAGTCTCTCTATCGTGCACTTTGGAATGCATATTATGGATCCGAAAAACCAGTAATCATCTTGAAATTGAAAGAAGTTTCATTTGAGAAAAATCAATAAGAAAACCCTAAGATTTCACAATACTTAACTGAATATAGGAATTCTAGTTGCGTATTTACAATCTCAGTCCATTTATCTGCACCAAACGTATTCACAAAATTTCCATCTACGCTTTGTAGAACTCGAGCACATTCGCCATAACTTCCCGGTTTTACAGGACTTCCATTTACATGACATTCCAACAAAGAGTTTCCTATTATCTCTTTTTCAGCGTCTTTATAAATAATAGAGACCCCATTGATGTCTCGACCTGTTGAATTCTTTAACTGTAGAGCAAGAATATAATTTGCTTTGGTTCCAGCTGGATCGCTATCGAATACCAAACGTACGCCACAATGCCGATCGTCTATTTCAGCGGAGCTAACAATGGTCGCTTTAATCCCAATAAACATGCTGATTGTAATAATTTTCAACCAAACACTTCTCACATAAATTAAGCTCATATCTTTTCTTTCGATCTTATGCCGTCTTGTTGATCTAGATAAGTCGCAAACAACACACTTTCTGAGATTATTCCAATGATCTTATTTTTGGATTTATCGATTATAGGGATAAATTCACCTACAAAATTCGATGCAATCTCCATTGCATCCTGTAAAGAAGCATCACACGGGATCGTAATACAATTAACGTCAACCAAATCTTTAATCGAGTGTGAACCTTCGCCATCGAGCAATGAGATTAAATCTAGTTTTCCAATGAATAAATCATCATTTCCAGTTACCACGGCTTCTGAAGTATTTTTTTCAAACATTAAAGTTTTAGCATCAGAAACTGACGTTTCCAGCTTCAAACAAATAAAGTCTTTATTTATGAGCTCTATAACTGAGAGCTCTCGCAAAAATATCCCACTACGTCCTAACGACATATCTATGCCACGAGTCGACAGCTGCTTATCGAAATAAGAACTGCCAAATTTAACTTGTACTATGGATACCGAAATTGCCAAACTGACCAAAGTAGACAGCCCGTAAATGTAAGAACCCGTTAGTTCGATCACAATAATAATCATCGAAATTGGTGCTCCCAACACAGAACCAGCGACCGCCGAAATACCACAAATCACAAAAATTTGCTCCATTTGGTCGGTGACACCCAACTGATACAATACAGATGAGAATATCGCACCAGTACTGGCTCCAACCAAAATTGCAGGAGAAAATATCCCGCCAAAAAATCCAAAGTTTAACGAAACTGCAGTTGCAATGATTTTAAACAACCAAATGATAATCAACGATGATAATGCGAAGTTGCCACTAAATATATCAAATACAGTGTTTGTTCCTAAGCCCATAACCTCGGGAATAAATGATCCAATAAATGCCAAAACGACTATACCAACAATTATTCTGATATAATTTATCGAGATTTTCTGCGATAATTTCGCAAATTGTAATAAGACTTGCATGTAAAATATCGCAGAAAAAGCATAAATTGGACCCGATACAAAACTCAGAAGGACTACTTCAAAGAGGTCAAATTCCAAGATCGGAAAATCAAATACTTGTGGAGTTTTCCAAACCATTGATGAGAATGCGTATGAGACGCAGGATGCCGTGGCGATTGCCATTATTGACTTATGGGAATAGTGTCTTAAAACAACCTCATGTGCAAAGATTAATCCAGCAATTGGCGCTCCAAAACCTGAAGAAATCGCTGCGGCAACACCAGCTCCGATAAAAACGTCAAGTCCAAGACCAAAATTAAAAAACCTCTTTAAACTGACTCCTATGATAGTCCCAAAATGTACTAATGGACCATATTGACCCACACTGGCGCCGCCACTTGCAGAAACAAAAGCAGCAAGCGTACTCAAAAAACCCAATTTGATTTTTGTTTTATCTGTAGCTGTATGAGCATAGTAAATGCTGTCCGCTATTCCTTGGAAAGGGATACCGGATGCAAGTTTTCTCAAATAAGCTACGATTAAAGCCGTCATCGAAAGAACTGCAATATAAGACACTAAAAAAGGAAAACCCAAGATCATAACAGTTTGCTGTGAATAAATGTAATTAATACCATAGCGAAACATTGAGGCCATCAAAGACCCAATGGCACCCATTAGTATGCCTACAATGACAGATCCAAAGAAAAAAAATACAGATGGGGTTTTGGGGTCCAATTTCAACAAAATACCACCTCTCAACAAAACTGTATCGAGTTTACCATATATTTGCAAAGTGCAATATTTTTAATTATTTGGTAAAAGTATGTACCTGGTATAATTTTTGGGACACCAAACTAGTGGCCCAAATTAGGCAAACCAACGGCGGGTAGGGCCTGTATCAATATGAATAAAATTTCTATACATCCCCAACCCACCAGGTGCTTCTTTGTGGGCGGTATTGCGTAGCGTTTCAATTGAAACATTTGGAACCCTGAAATCTAACGCTCTACCTGTTAAATGAAAAGAATTTTTAGCAACGTTTCGGCTTTTCGATCGTAGTTTCTCGTTTGTCCGCTTGGTCCTGTAACCGGACAACACATCGACTTTTACAAGTCCTTGATTATCCACAAAAGGCTCACAAATATTTACTAGTATATTAATTAAATTTTTGTCCATGGCAATTACTTCATCATCTCGCCAATCGCGACAAAACTCATCAAAAGCTAACCCGTCAGATTTGGAATGTTTACCTTGCGACTCAATAAAATATGACAAATTTTCACCAGTGTTTGCGTTTTTCAAGTCAATAGTAAATTTTTTTTTGTTTTTTTTAATTGGCCACTCGTTTTGCGTGCTATCAATCAAACCAATTGCAATATCGGGCTCCATATCAATAATTTTTTGGTCAAAATCGATCAGATTTTTTCTTGATAAGGAAGGCCAAAACGGATCAACTTTGTGATCAAGATCAATGATTGGATCCGCCGCCTCTGCCAGGCTGGAATACATCAGGCCCAGTGTGAATAATCGACGCGATAATTTTGTTTTTTGACTCATACGAAGGCGAAGCAATTCATGTGCCAATTTTCTTTCTTAAGTCTCATGAAAGTGGCTGGGAGTATATTAATTTAATAAAAATCGTGCACATTTCATGAAATTGAGTAACATATGTCCAGATCTCAAAGAGGATTGTATCAATGTCAGAGCCTAAATGCGAAATTTGTAAATTCTGTTTGCGAGAAATCGACAGGCATGGCGAGAGTTCCTATGAATGCGGCAGATTTCCGCCCACAATAGTCAACAGCACAAGTCTGTCAAAATTTCCTAAAATTCTGCCTAACTGGTCATGTGGCGAGTTTAAAATATATGAGAATGGCCGCTGACTAAGCATGAAAAAGTTCAAAATATGACTTGTTAGTACAATGTAGCTATAACCGCCTCTAAGATATATCAAAAGCTTCCTGGAAATTGCACAAAATCTCTCGGGTCAGGGTAACATTTCGTAAACTGTGTAAACAGCCTCATGGACAAACAAATTAGGATTTTCAGAACACGACTTTATGACCAGCTCGAATATCGGTATCTCCAAACGATCTATGACTTCAAGATCACGTTGAGTTTCAATGATACGACCGCTTATGTAACCTAAAAACCATTGTTCATCTTGAGCAATAGCACCGGTCTCTTCATACTGCTTTAAAAAATCAATGCATGATTTTGTGCCCAAACCAAATAACATGAGCGGTTTAGAATGGGAGCCCGCGATAACTTGGGTTACAAAAAATTGACTAATGAGAAATATTAAGTAGGTAAATTTCATATTTTTCTCCAAATGACGATTTTTCGTTTTAAAATCTGCCCATCACCCTTCGTTATTATCCCATTTAAATTAGCATTATAATACCAAAAACAACAGTGGCATTAATGAGGAAAGATATATTTTAATTGAAATAAAAAATTTTGTGGACCTTGAGGGTCAAAAATTCGGTTAATTTTACAACGCTTTTCAATAAAAAGGTATCCTTAACTGCAGCGAAAAGAAAAATGAGCAGATCACTAAATCTAACATTTAATTTGATATGAATTGGAACTGATCGTACTTGTTCAAAGCTGGATCGCAAATTAGTCGTTTTGAAAATATATCAGTAGGGTGCTGTCAGACGAATGTGAACTCGCCTCTGTCTAACCAAAATTGAGGGTCCAAATACATCGATAAAGCAAATGTTGGCTCAAAGAGTCTGTTTTATGAACTAGGGCGCAGACACAGTGTCTAACAGAGCCCGATTAAAAGCAAACGATAAAAATACACTTTTTCGCACACCAAATTTTTTAAGCTTTAACCTACTGTTTATAAATGATTAACTTACTACACCTCTATTGAAAATCCTCGTGTCGGTGGTTCGATTCCGCCCCTAGGCACCACTTTTATCATACATCACAATTAGTCCTGATCTTGGATCACAACCTTTTGTGCCAAGGCTAGGAACGTTTGTTTTTCGGTTGCATCCAAGCCCTGCAGAACGTCCTCTTGCAAGGCGCGCACGTGGGGCAGGATGTCGGCGAACAGCTTTTCACCGTCTTTTGTGGCGCGCACTTCGCGGGCGCGGCGGTCGTGTTTGGCCACGACGCGCTGTACCAGACCTTTTTGTTCTAGCCGATCAATCACCCCGCCAATCGTTGCCCGATCATAGGCGATCCGTGCCGCGACGCCCGCCTGATCAATACCGGGATAGGCGATAATCGCATCCAGCGCGGCAAATTGCACTGGTGTGATGTCATACCCACGCTCGCCCATATGTTTTGCAAAAACATGGGTAGAGATTTGGTGCAAACGGCGAATAACGTGCCCTGCCATGGACTTAGCATGCATATTGGACCCCTTTGATCTGAGCGGTCCACGTAGTTTAGGTTTCGAATTATAATTTGTATACATATTTTTATTGACTTAAATTAGTAAGTATAAATATTATTTTCAGGACGACCTGAGTAGGAGCATGAAATGCAATTTTATTTGGACGGCTTTCGCGGGGGTGATCCCGATATTCGTGACGCCGCGCCCAATCGGCGCCATCGCGGCCCCTTTGCGCCCTTGCCCGAAAAGGTTGATGTTTTGATTGCGGGGTGCGGACCAGCTGGGTTGTGTTTGGCGGCGCAGTTGTCGCAGTTTCCACAGATTGAAACGATGATCGTCGAACGCAAGCCCGGTCCGTTGGAAAAAGGTCAGGCGGACGGGATCAACACCCGCACGATGGAAATGTTTCAAGCTTTTGGTTTTGGCGAAAAGGTAAAGCGCGAAAGTTACTGGGTGAATCAAACGGCGTTCTGGTCCCCCGATCCTGCCAATCCCAAACACATTCGGCGCATTGGTCGCGTCCAAGACGTGCCAGACGATTCATCCGAAATGCCGCACACCTTGATCAACCAAGCACGCGTGCATGAATTGTTCCTTGAGGTGATGCAAAATTCACCGTCCAAATTGGAACCCGATTATTCGTGGTCTGTTGTCGATTTGACGATTGATGACACCACCGATGACCACCCTGTCACTGTGGTTTTGGAAAACACCGGCATCAATGCGGGTGAAACCAAGACGGTTCGCGCCAATTACGTTGTTGGCTGTGACGGGGCGCGGTCGAACGTGCGCAAGGCGATTGGTGGCACATTGCACGGCGATGCCGCGCATCAGGCGTGGGGCGTGATGGACATTCTGGCCAACACCGATTTTCCCGATATCCGTCAAAAATGCTTGGTGACCTCATCTGCCGA
>Ga0181597_10001264_pt1 | contig 28600 bp, 37 predicted proteins | sample 041ome_5_FD_148647 | JGI IMG/M metagenome (GOLD analysis project Ga0181597, IMG submission 148647) | Coastal salt marsh microbial communities from the Groves Creek Marsh, Skidaway Island, Georgia - 041403US metaG (spades assembly) | ecosystem: Environmental > Aquatic > Marine > Intertidal zone...
CTGCTACTGCTATTGTTAAAACTTACGAGATGCCCGGCGGTAGTAAACGTACCGTACTGGTTGATAAAGCTAATCCAGAGAGAGTAGTAGAAGCAGCTGGTGTTATACCGAAAGCTCCTGAAGTCGGTGATCGCTTTACAAGAGCTAGTATAATCGAACAGGACAAACCATTCCTTGTGTTACAAGACGGTAGACAGTTTGGTCCTTTAACCAGAGAGAAATTAGATTTAAACATAAGAACAAAAGCTTTAAAACCAGATGCGAAGATAGCACAAATGGGAGGTAAGCAGTGGTTTGATCTATCTGAGTTAATGGGAGGAAAAGCAGGAGCTGGTAGAGATGTAACAGAAGCTTTAGGTACTAAAGAAGACATCACAAGAGTAGGTAATACTTGGGAAGCAATGTCGCAGACTGAACCGTTGTTTAGAACGAAAGCATCGTTTCAAGGTGAGCTTGAAGATATTATTACAGACCCAACGACTGGTTTTAAAGATTGGCAGGTTAAAAAGGAAAGAAATGGAGATTTTAAGTTTACTAAAAAACAAGGTGAGGGAGAAATAACTGTTAGAGAAAAAGGTGATGTAGTAAGAGTTGTTTCAGATTTGGCAAAGCGTAAAGGGGAGGAAGTGTATCAAACTGTTTTACAGTATGCACATAATAACAAAAAAATCTACAAACCGTCTGAGTTTAGTCTTAGCGATATTAATCAGGTTAGAACTATAGGTGCTATGTTTAGTAGTGCGTTGAAAAATAAAACAACTAAACATTTTACATTATCAGAGACGCATAAAAAGTTTTTCGAGCTGCCTGAAGGTTATAAATGGGGTCAGGATTACCAACAGGATTTAAAGTATTTAGCATTAGCAGAACGCAATATAGTAGCTGATAGATTGGATAGCTTAGGGTTAGGTTTACTGGACGATTACAGACTTGAAGATTTTGAATATGACTTTAATAAAAATAAGTTTTTAGACGAACAAGGGGAGATAAGCGACCAAGAGATAATAGACCTTATTAAAGCTGACGACCCTGAGTTTAAAGCAGGTATTGGACTTACAACGTTTAAAAGAGCAGTTGTTACCGATACAATCATGCGTGGTCCTAAACCCGGTTTTAGAGGAGAAACAGGAGTAGCTAAAACAGCTTTAGACAGAATATTCCCAATGCCCGCTGAAGCCAAAGGTCCGTCCAGTTTTGGTACTGAAATAGACCCTAAGACAAAAGAGTTCTTACTCAAAGGTACTGAATCTAGAAAAATAAAAGAAAAAGGATTTAAGGAAACGAGAACTGAAGCAGGTGTTGTACGAGAAAGGATTAAGCCTGAAGATTTGGATGAAATTCCTACTGTAAGTAATACTTTAGATCAGCTAACAACAAATGCTAAAAGTCCTGAAGTTCGTAACTTAGCTAAGTCTTTAAAGGAAATAATAAACGATCCCGAAGATTTAAATGTACCTATTGATTATAATCCAAAAGAAGGTAAGCCTTTTACAACTTCAGAAGGTACAATTCAAACACTAGGTAGTTACGCTCCGGTTAAAGATGCAATAAATTTAAATAAAGCAGCAAATGAAGAAACTTTAGTTCACGAAATACTTCACGGTGTTACTTCTCGGAAACTAGCTGGTTGGGTTGGGAAAGGTGAAAAGGCATTAGATTCTGTGACGTTAGCAGATACAGGTGCTCTCATTGATAATCCAAAGACTCCTAAAGCTGTTAAGGAATTAGCACTTTCTTTTAGAAAAGTAGCCCTCGGTAAAATGGTGAGCGGGGCAGGACTTTACCCTATGAAAAATTTAGATGAGTTTCTTGTGGGTGCTTTTACTAACAAGAATTTTCAAGAACTTCTAAGTACAATACCCGCAGAAGATAACAGGAATCTATTTCAAAAAATTGTCGATGCCGTAGCTGAGTTGATAGGTATTAAAGATAAAGGCACTTTGTTAGAAAAAGTAATAAGGGATGGTGCTGAGATTATATCGTCTAGCAGAAGAGAAGCAGTTAGTCCTGAATTTACAAAAGGATTAAAAGAATTTGATGCACGAGTTCAGCAACCACCATTAAGGTATTCTAAGAAAGAACCGCAGAAGTTCCTTGAAGCCGTACCTGAGAAGTTTCGTGGATACGCAGAAGCATTGTTAGACCCTTCAAAAGGTACACCTAGACTACCACAGTTTGCTTTAGAAACGGGTGACGATGTTGTAGTACTAAAGGAGTTATTAGAAAGTTACTACAAAGAAAACCCAGATAAGATAACAGTACAAGGAGCAGTAACCGAAGTAGGAGAAGAGATTGAAAAGCAATTAATGCTACAGCAAGGTAAAGATACTGCTACTAAGATAGCTGAAGCCCGCGTAATACAGCAAAGCTTAAGAGACCAAGGAGCTGCTGTTATCAACAACTTAACTGAGTCTATAAGGAAGTACGACGATGCTGGCGGGGGTGATGTGGCAGTAGCTGAGATAAAGAACAACTTCCAACAGTTACTTAGTGTGGCTGATGTATACAGACAGTTAGGTAGAGAAAGTAGTTTACTTTTAGGTGCTAGAAGAGAGAACTACGGAAGTCGTAAGATCGGTCTTAGTGAATCTGATTTTCAAATAGAAGGTATACGTAAAGAGTTTGCTAATGCTTCTGGTTCCGATCCTAAAAAGATGGTTAACATTATCAGGGAGAACATCGACGAAAACGATCCTGAAGCTACGTTTAATAAACTGTTTAAAGTATCTAAACAAGCACAAGGTAAAAGTTTCTTGGATATGCCTACTGAGTATTGGATGAATGCTATACTTAGTGGACCCAAAACCCAAGTAGTCAATGCGATGGGTAATAGTCTTACTCAGATATGGTCTTCCATTGAATCTGTTTTAGGTGGTATAGCAAGTGGTAATATGGACGTTGTACGTGCTGTTATGGCTTCTTGGTCCGATAAAGAAATGTTTAAAGAAGCAGGTAAATTTGCTAAGAAAGCTTTTAAACAATCTGATAACGTATTAGACCCACAAGCTCGTGCATTTAGTGATCGTCCATCTGTTGCTATCACAGGTAAAAGAATCTCTGAAGCTCTGCCCGGACAAGGTTTATCAATCAAGCAAGAACAAGGTTTAGATTGGTTTGCTAACAATGTTATAAGAATACCAAGTCGTTTGTTGATGACAACTGATGAGTTCTTTAAACAATTAGCTTATCGTAGAGCAGCTCGATTAAAAGCAGCTATGTCTGGTATACAGCAAGGAGTAAATGATCCGAAGAAACTTGCTGAATACATAAATAAAACATTAGACGGCGTTATCACAGAAGGCGGACGCATGGCCTCTAAAGAAGGACTTGCTAGAGAAGCTAATCAAATAGCAGTTAGTAAAGGAATCAAAGATACTACTGAAAAGAATAAGTTCATATTAGATTATGTAGAAAAGAACTTTGATGAAGATAAGTCTGCACTCATACAATACGCACAAGACGAAGCGAGGTATCTTACTTTTACAAAAGAACTAGAAGAAGGTGTAGGTAAAACATTACAAGACTTCACGAACAGACACCCCTCATTCCGTTTTATATTACCTTTCGTAAGAACTCCTACTAACATCCTTACATTTGCTATAGAACGCACACCGTTGATGGCTAATCCGTTAATGATGCAAGAGTTCGCTATCTTACGTAAAGAGTTCGGGAGTGCTGATCCTATTGTGAAAGCACAAGCTAGGGGTAAAGTAGTGACTGCTGTTTTAGTAACTCTTGGATTAGTAGAAGCTGTAACTGATACTGACGGTTCAATCACAGGTGGGGGACCAAAGAACGAAAGGGAAAAGAAAGCTTTACAAGCAGCTGGATGGCAACCGTACAGTATAAAAATTGGAGATACTTATTATAGTTATCAAAGATTAGACCCATTAGCTACTCCTCTTGGAATTATAGCTGACTTAGTAGAAACTGGTAGGGATATATCTGCATTAGAAAGTAAAGACTCAGAAAAATTAATAGAACACGCTTATCAATCTTTTATTATATCTCTTACAAGAAACATTACTAATAAATCTTACTTAACAGGTATACAAACCTTCATAGATGCAGCAAGTGATCCAGAGCGTTTTGCTTCTAAATTCATGAAAAACTTTACTTCTTCTTTTGTGCCTAATGTTTTATCTCAAATGGCAGATAGCGACGAACAGGTAATGAAAGAAACTAGAGGCGTTATGGATGCCATTAAACGGAAGTTAGGAGCACGTGGCGGTTTAGATGCTAAAAGGAATGCGTTGGGTGAGGAGATAATGACAGAGACGTTGTTAGCTTCTCCTATGCAAGCCCTTAATCCTATAGCAGTATCAACTAAAAAGGATGACCCTGTGTTGCAAGCAATGGCTGAATTAAAGCACGGCTTCAGGAATCCTATACCTAATTTAGGTGGTGATATAGATTTACTAGACTACGAAACAGAAAGTGGTCAATCAGCTTACGATAGATGGTTGCAGTTGTCTTCTGAAATTAAAGTTAAAGGAGATACATTAAGACAACGATTAAATAGACTCGTAAAATCTAGAGACTTCAAAAATATGACCCCGTTATCTGAACCGGGACTTCCCAGCCCAAGAATACAGATGATAAATAGTATATTAGATGAATACAGAAAGGCTGCTCGTAAACAAATGTTAAAGGAGTTTCCTGAATTAGATCGAAAGTATTCTTCGTTAACTCTTGCTAGAACGAGACTTAAAACTGGCGTATCTCGTGAAGATGTACTTGCTCTTCTCACTCAATAATTAATAATATACACTTAACATCATGGCTAACACTTACCAAGACGATATAGCAGATGCCGGACAGACGGACTTTGCTTTTACTTTTGATTACTTAGAAGACGAACACGTTACGGTCGAGATTAACGGTGTTGTTCAACTTACATCTGATTATTCAATCATCGTTGAAAGTAATGGCGATACAAAGGTACGGTTAAATGTTGGAGCAACAGCTGGACAAATCGTCCGAGTACGCAGAAAGAGCCAACCCGGTGATAACCTTGTAGACTTTGTAAATGGTTCTGTATTAACGGAATCGGAGTTAGACAGAGCGTACCTACACAATCGTTATCTTGCTGAAGAGATCAGTGAGTTAAATGATGCGTCGTTGCAGCGTAAAGAAGGAAGTCAGGACTTCACTACTAATAACCAAAAGATAAAAGACGTAGCTGATCCAGTAGACGCACAAGACGCAGCTACTAAGAACTACGTTGATACTAACGATGCGTTAAAAGTTAATAAAGCTGGAGACACGATGTCTGGTGCTTTAGCGATGGGTAGTAATAAGATAACAGGTTTAGGCACTCCTACTGCTTCAGCAGATGCAACCACTAAGACATACGTAGACAGTACTGTATCGTCTGCTTTAACTGGTATTGGGCTTACTCCTGACTTCTCTAAACTGCAAGGAGACGGTTCTAAGACAGACTTCTCTTTAACATTCAATACGAACAGTATCTCTTCATCTGCTATCTTAGTTACAATTAACGGAGAAGTGCAAGACCCAGATGACTACACGATTGTTGGGGGAGATAACGAAATAAGATTTACTACACCCCCAGCGAACCTATCAGAGATACTTGTTATCGAGCGAGGATATAAAACAAAGATGGATATACCAGACGAATACGACTACGGTACTTTAACTGATCCGGTTAAAGCGTCTTACACTTACGGAGGGATTGTATAATATGAGCATTCAAGTACAACTTAGAAGAGGCACATCCGCACAGAACTCAGCATTTATAGGAAAATCAGGTGAGTTAATCTACACAACAGATACTAAAGAATTGTTTGTACACGACGGTACGACACCAGGTGGTACTGAGATAGTATCACTTAGTGCGTTAGCAGCTGTAGCGTCGTCTGGTAGTTATAACGATTTAAGTGATCAACCAGATTTATTCAGTGGTAGTTATAACGATTTAAGTGATCAACCAACCATACCAACAAATAACGTTTCGCTTGCTAATGGAGCAGGTTATACAACTAATACAGGAACTGTTACTCAGGTTAATACTGGAACTAGTTTAACTGGTGGTCCGATAACTACAACTGGAACAGTAAGCATAGCTAACGGAGGAGTAGTATCTGCAATGCTATCAACAACATTAGACTTTGGATCAATCGCATGAGTGTTTACCGAACGCTAGTAAGTAAACACGATGAAAGTAAAGCGAACAAATAACCACATATAATCATGGCAAACATAGAAGTAAAACTTAGAAGAGGAACCACCACAGAACACAGTACATTTCCCGGTGCACAGGGAGAAATAACCGTAGACACTGATAAAAATACAGTTGTAGTACACGACGGCACGACCGCTGGAGGTCATGAACTACTGAAAGGTGATAACTCTAATTTAGATGTGGGGGCTAGTTCGGTTGTAGTAAACGAAAGTGGTGCTGATGTTAAAGTAGGTATCGGAGGAGCTGTAGACAATACAAATGAAATAGCTTTATACGGTGATGTAATTATTAAAGACAGTGAGAATTTAGCATCATTAACCATCGAGCAAACTGGTGCAACATCAGGAGCAATTATGTATTTACAAGCACCCGGTAATGGTAACATTCGGTTTATAGATACGAATGCAGCGGCTGGTAATCAGCAAATGCAGTTGACGGTAGGTTCTGGTCAAATGCTATTTCAAGCTTTAAGTGATGATGGTACGTCAGTTTCACAAGATATATTGAAATTAGGTAGTAGTGGTGAGGTGGGTATAGCTAAAACAGCTGATACTGGGTATAAATTAGATGTATTAGGTACTATTAGGACTACCGATGGTAATCTATTTATCACAGGAGACGAAGCGGCTTTTGGTATCGGTAACGGACCGGGGATTAGAATTATATATGATGATGGAGCAGGTACTTTAGAAACAAGAGACATATTTGTTAAAGCAAACGGTGATTTGGACTTTAATAATTTAGAATCAAATAGTACGCCTTTTAGGATTAAAAAAAATGGTGGTCTAAATTTTGGAAACATACCCACTTCATCTTCTGGTCTATCTAGCGGTGATGTTTGGAATAACTCTGGAGTACTAAACATAGTTCCATAAGATGATCGACTCCCTCTCTGGCTTTCTTAACACCGCTCTTGTCGTCGCTCTGGGCGTGATCGGGTGGATTATCAAACGTGTTATTGAACGTCTTGATCTTGGTGAGAAAAGAATGACTAAGATAGAGGTGGAGTTAGCTGCACAGCGGGAAAGAGATAGAGCTGTTGAAGCACGGATCGCAAAGGTAGAAGAAGCACTTAAAGAAGTTCACACTAAATTAGATCGTATGATGGAGGTATTAGTGAGGAAATAGATTATGAAGAAAAAGAAACCGGGGTTGTATGAGAATATGAATAAGCGTAAAGCTTTAGGTATTAGTAGAAGCAAAAGTAAATCTACAGTTACACCAAAGGCTTACGCTAATATGAAGCGTGGGTTTAAGAAGCCCTAACAATTAGTGGCTAGACCGTACAGAAGACCTCGTGTTGTTAGACCGAGTCCATTAATCGCTCAATACAATACACTTGGTGCGGTTGCTGCGGGAAGTGCGACGGAAGCGGTAACTACAGCAACGGCTGCTAAAGCAGTGACAGATTCTATTACAGCTGACCCTGACATCATTGGATTAAGTGGTGGTGACGCACCGTTGAGTGACCCACAGATCGATTCTTTAGGAGCAACTGCTAGTGATAACTTAGATGTTTACGAAGGAGGAGGAGCATAACAAATGGCTACATTTAGTAAAAGAATACAACTTAGAAGGGATACCCCCAGTAATTGGGCAGCCACCAACCCTGTACTTTTAGAAGGGGAGATAGGCCTTGAATTGGATAGCAGTCGTAACAGGATGAAGATCGGAAACGGGACGGATGCTTGGAATGATTTACCGTACTTCTTAGACGCACACGAGGAGGATGTTGGTGATTATCAAGACTTTATAGATGGATTAAATACACCGTAACGAGCAATGAGCAGTTTACTTACACAGTTAGGTCAGAAGGTTAAAGCCAAGCTTGATAACAAGTTTGATAAGTCTGGAGGCTTGATTAGTGGTTCGGTAAATATATCACAATCTCTGCAAATTGGATCATATCTTACATCAAGTTTACCAGAAGCTGGTACATCAGGACGTATCATATATGTCACAGATGGAGATGGTAGTGGTGGTCCTTGTATAGCGGTTGACGACGGAACAGCGTGGAAAATCGTAGAGCTTGGAGGTGCGGTACCTACTGCTACTCATATACTTGCAGAAGATGGAGACAGCTTAACGACTGAGGCTGGAGCTATTCTGATTACCGAGGTAGCTTGACAGTTATTAGCTGTCCTTATACTCTTTCTAAACACAACTAACCCACAACAAAGGATTATATATTATGTCTAGTTTGCTTACCCAATTGGGTCAAAAAACAAAAGTAGAGCTTGATAAGAAGCTTGCCCTCGCAGGTGGAACAATGACTGGGGCTTTGACCCTCAGCGGTGCTCCTACTGCTTCCCTTCACGCCGCTACCAAAGCTTATGTAGATACTGCTTCTGATACTTCAGCTCTTCAGTCCGAACTTGATGCAACTCAAGCAGGTGCTGGTCTTGGAACAGGTGGTGCTTATACAGCTAACGGTTCTGCTAACTACATCAGTTCGGTAACGACTCTTCAAGCTGCTGATAACGCTCTTGATAGTCAGTTAAAGACTGTTGCTGACGCTGTTGCTTCTAACGACTCCGACATTTCTACCTTACAATCTAACGTAAGCAGCAATGACTCGGACATCAGCTCACTTCAATCTGACGTTTCATCTGCTCAGTCTGACATCACTACTCTTCAATCGAACGTTTCTTCGAATGATAGTGACATCTCTTCTTTGCAGTCCGACGTATCTGCTAACACTTCTGCTATCAGCAGTAACGACACAGACATCTCTGCTCTTCAAACACAAGCTGGTTCCCTCGCTTCTGACGGTAACTCTGCTTCGTTCAGTGGAAACATCAGTGCTGCCAATGCTACGTTCTCTGGTAACTTGACTGTTAATGGTACGACCACTTCGGTTAACACCACCAACATCGATGTTACTGACAGCATCATGAACCTTTCTAAAGGTGCTGGTTCCGGAACAAATGCTTCGAATGACGGTGGTTTCATCGTTGAGCGTGGTTCTTCCGAAAGCAATGTTGCTTTTATATGGGACGAAGGAGACGACAAGTTCAAAGTTCTCTCTACTTCCGCAACTGCTGCTGCTACTGACATCTCTTCGACTGACGGATCGGCTAGTGCCGCTAAGTTTGACGCTGACCTCTACCATAACGGTACTGAGTTAGGAACAGTCGCTGAGTTCGAAGCTGCTTTAAGTTAAGCTTTACAGCTCATCCATCATTAAGGGGCGGTTCTTCGGAGCCGCCTCTTTTTGTTTACAAAGATAACAACAGATAGTAATATAACACCATGCTTAGTCATAAAGAGGGAAGTAAACTGCACGATAAGATAGCAGGTGCGTACAGCCACAGCATAGATATGATGGAAGATATGGGGGAGTACAACGCTGCCTTACTCAATGGAGCTAGACAGTTCTTGAAAGATAACAACGTTACTATGGACAGCGGTGTAGGTACGCCATTGGAAGCATTAGACCATCAATTAAAAGCGTTACCATTTGAAGAAGAAGAACAACATCGAGATACCACCCAAGCTCAAGGACTTTAGAAACTTTCTATACTTAGTTTGGAAACATTTAAATCTGCCTGACCCTACCGAGCTACAGTACGACATAGCGGAGTACTTGCAACACGGCCCTAAGCGGTCTGTTATCATGGCGTTCCGGGGAGTAGGTAAGAGTTGGATAACATCTGCTTTTGTAGTACATCAGCTACTGCTTAATCCATCTAAAAACATACTTGTTGTATCAGCCAGTAAGAATAGATCGGATGACTTCTCTACCTTTACCCTTCGTATCATCCAAGAGATTCCTATACTACAAGGATTAAAACCATCAGAGAACCAACGATTCAGTAAGATAGCATTTGATGTAGGGCCAGCTCCTGCGTCTCACGCACCCTCTGTTAAGTCCCTAGGTATATCGTCACAGCTCACAGGTTCCCGTGCAGACATCATCGTAGCGGACGACGTAGAGGTAGCTAATAACAGTGCTACTCAAGGAATGAGGGATAAGCTGGATGAACAAGTAAAAGAGTTCGACGCTATTGTTAAACCGCTGGACTCCTCCCGTATCATCTTTCTTGGTACTCCTCAATGTGAGGACAGTATATACAACAAACTGCGAGAGAGGGGCTACAAGAGCCGTATATGGCCTTCAGAGTATCCAGATGAGGTAGAAGCTACTAACAACTATGGAGGCGATCTAGCACCCCTTATAGCGGATAACATAGCTCCTGATACTGTCGGTACTTCTACAGAACCCTTACGGTTCACTGATCTCGACCTAGAAGAACGTAAGATGAGTTACGGTCGTACCGGGTACGCTCTTCAGTTCATGTTGAACCCGAAGCTGTCTGATGCTGATCGATACCCACTAAAGATTAACGATCTGATTATATCTGATGTAGATGTAGACCTAGCTCCTGAAAAGATTGTGTGGTCATCTGACCCGGATAATACGGATCGTGACCTCCCAAATGTCGGATTGGCGGGGGATCGATTTAGGAGACCCTTTTCCACTGTAGGTGATATGATACCGTACAGCGGCTCTGTGTTATCTATTGACCCCAGTGGACGTGGTAAGGACGAGACAGGGTACGCTGTGGTTAAGATGCTTAACGGACAACTGTACGTACCTGATGCTGGTGGTATAAAAGGTGGGTACGACGAAAGCACCCTTAAACAACTGGTAGCTATAGCAAAGGATAACAAAGTTAATATCGTTGTTATAGAGTCTAACTTTGGAGACGGTATGTTTATGGAGCTGATTAAACCTCTGTTTAGAACAACATACCCGGTAACCATAGAAGAAGTTAGACATAACAAACAAAAGGAGCTACGTATCGTTGATGTAATGGAACCAGTACTTAACGCTCATAGACTTGTTGTTGATCCTAAAGTTATAACAAATGATTACAGATCAGCTCTTAGCTACCCTATAGAACAACAGACCAGATATATGTTAATGTATCAGCTATCACGGATAACAAGAGATAAAGGATCACTGGTACACGATGACCGTCTTGACGCACTATCAATCGCTGTTGGTTATTGGACGCAGCAGATGGCTGCTAACGCTGACCAATCGATGGTTGATAGACAACAAGAACTACTTCATAAAGAACTACAAGACTTCACGGATAGCTTCCATAAGCGTAATAACAAAGCTGTAGCTGTCACTTGGATGTGAGTCGCTAACGCTCCTCCTACTTATAACAAACCTTTGATTACCTGTTATAGCTGTTATATAAGGTGATAACGTAGTTAGTGTAAATACATAAATAGCTATACCTTGAAATACTAAAGTTAGAGTTTAGATTTACTAGGTCTACTGTTGTAGACACACCTATCCTTAAAAACTTATTTAAAGATCACGTTATCAATCAGACCGTTTAGAGATGTTAGCGAAAGAACGAATGTATGAGCTAACTAAACAACTGGTATATTGATCTGATGGAAGCTGCTGTATTTGTAAGGTTTACCTTTGTTAAAAGGAACTACTACAACTAGCGTCAGCTGATGTAACCTCTTAGTAGGTATTGCTTATATTCTTATCTATATACCTATTAATATGAGACGTTTTAAACGAAGTTACAACGACTATCTAAATCTCATTAGTATAAAAAGTAACAGCCGAAGGGAGTATGTAAAGCATAAAAGTTAAAGATGTAGTGTTTAAGCGGTAGACAGCGGGTGTCTCAAAACTGTCTCAATAACATCTCACATTTAACTAGTAAACAGCTTTGTTATAAAGTAGTATAGCTACTGTGAATATTAACGATCAAACAGATACGTTCCAGTACGAACTAGCCAAGCTTATATATAGGTTCAAGAGCGAATACGATATTAACGATTACACGATAGCCGGATGCTTGGACTTCGCTAAACTGTCTGTATTGACGGAAACAGATGATGTTATCTTTAACCCAGACTTAATCACCGACAATGAAGAAGAAGACACAGACACCGACGACAACAACAACATTACCTTCTAGCGAAGTAGATCCAACCCTACCAATCATTCGTATCGTCTCTGAAGAAGAAGAGATGCACGTAAAGCTTGAACTGGAGATGGAAGATGAAACCCACGATATGCTTGTTAAATGGGGCAAAGAGGTAGCATCCGATGAGGACTACATCAATATCGCCCTTACGGACGGCTTAAAGCACGGTATATCAAGCGATAAGTAGCACTTCGCTACAGCTGTTCAAAAGGTTTTAGTCGGAAAAATCTGAAAGGCTAATATAACGCTGTGTATCCGTCCGTTACCCCCGCATGTACCCGCAAGATTCTTATAGGGAGGGGGGATGTATTGCTTCGTACTCTATGTATTATGTCTAATTAGTTTTGTTGATAATCAACGATTTACGCAAACATCGCCAGTTTCCTGCTGATCTATTGCTTAATTTTCTTCGTTATTGCAAGTAAGTTGCAGTAAGAATCGGTACTAATACTTTCGTTGTTAGTGTATTTATGTATTTACTCTTGTTTGTATTTTTCGCTTTTCAGGTTCAAATGTATAAAAAATATACACTAGTCTGTATAGAAAATATACACGATGTATAAAAAATATACACATGCTGTATAAAAATTAGACACATTGTATAGGAATTATGCACCACTATACAGCAATTTTGATTGGCATGGTGTTTGCTAATAAGGGGTAGTTCTTTCTCAAGGGTCAGTTTCCTGATCCTTCTAAATAAACCAATAAAAAATACTAAATACCATGAATGATACAAAAACACTAATTAACAAGGTTAAAGCTATCGGTAATCAAGTTGACCGGGTCAGTAATCAAGTGGATCGGGCCACTCAGGCACTTCGCAATCAAGAATTGCGTAGAATCATGAAATCACAGCCCAAAACGCATACTGAGAAAGTGGACATCGTAGATGCACTGCATATGATAGCTAATGACATCAATCCGTCCATCCTTCGTTAACATTCAACCTTTAAACCTCACCTTTAATCGGGTGAGGTTTTTTTGTGACTGGTAAAAATGCTGTGAATAACTCCTTGAATTATATGTTTGACAGCTTACCTGTCCGTATATTTAAGGGAGCAAGACAGCTTACCTGTCCGTACAAACCAAATAACCAATAACACCAAAAATACAGAATGAATACTACAGATAACACTTACAACGGATGGACAAACTACGCAACTTGGCGTGTAAACTTAGAGCTATTTGATGGAGACAACGAAAGGTGGTCTTATGGATCGCCTGATGGGATGCGTGAATTTGCAGAGCTATTAATCACCGAAAGTACAGATGAAGGCGTAGGCAGAGATTATGCAATGGCTTTTCTTGATGAAGTGAACTGGCAAGAAATTGCAGAGCATTACGAAGAAGAAGAACTTGCAACCGCTTAAGACCATGAAACCTATCAAAGTAATCAATCGCATACCAACACCTGCCGATCAAATCGAAAGAGAGACGGCAAAGCTTTTCAATACCAAGCTAAACAAGTTCCTTGGCTATGCTTTCCCGCTTTTGTGTGGGCTGGGCTGGCTTCTTATCTTGTTAGCTATCTTCAGTTCATAAACCTACAAATCAAAACCAATGAATATTAAAATAAATGTCCGAGAAGATAGCATGGGCTGTCTTTATTTAACACCTGTCAAACAATCATATATCGATCAAATCATTGATTATCTAAAAGAGTTTAATGTAGACTCTGACGGCTCTGTATTGATTCAATCCGATTATGAAGTGGAAAGCTTTTACGAAGATTGTACTTATCGACAAAAGAAAGATATTCAATCGGGTTGGGGGGCTAACATGTTATTCGATGCGTGGACTTTCCTTAATTATGTAGGATGGGATGCTTGTGAAGGGTTGGAATTAAAATGAATAACAAAGAAAATACTGACCCAAAGCTTTGCATCAAACAAGTAAATCATTACGAATCCTTGCAACCTATGGCATACGATGTCTACAAAGTTTCCATTGAATGCTTGGAACGCTCTTTTGATATGGCTTGTAATGAATTAAAAGCGTACCCAAAAGGAAACCTTGGATTGACCTTGGATTCTGCAAAGGATAAACGCTGGCATGAGCTACGCAAGGTAAAGGAAATCTATCAAGGGGGCATGAGGAAACTCAATAGAATGGCTCCTAAATCTTACCTACTGAAAAGACGGGAAGAAATACGGGAACAAAAGCATTCAGTGAGCAAAGCGAATGAATGCGTTGGAGCGTAGCGACATGAAAATAAACCAACCTACCGAAAACTCTCTTTATGTGACAATTGGCAACTTTACTTACTACTTTGACGATTCAATAGAAGGGGAGTGTACAGTCAACAGATGGCATAAAGATGATGATGATATAAACGAACCTGAGCTTTTCCAAACAACCGAGGACGAATAAACGAAAATGAAAATACAACCAAAACTTAACTATTCTATGTCTGGCTACGGACAACTCAATAAAGATAAAATCTATTCTGCCATTGACGCAACCAACCAACCAAATTGGAAAGAAGAGGGAAAGATATTTGTCGAAGCCAACGAAGATTTAACGATTGAGCTGTTATTAAAACAGGGAGAGTACGAACTTATAAAAGAATGAAAATACTTGTTTTAACTATCCGAGCACACGGGGAAGAAGATGATATATATGTCTTTGATAACCGAGAAGTGAATGTCTTACCTACCATTAAAGAGTGGCTTAAAGAGAACGATATAAAGCTTACCTTACCTGACCATGTAACCGACACCTACAGCTTCATGGACTGGTTTTACGATGCTGAGAACAGCCTTGAAATAGGTACTGATTTCTTTGTTAACTTACAATACAAAGAGTTGTTATCCGAATGAGTGTAACCATCTACCTAACCGATCACAACGGAAAGCAGGTTGCGTTCTTCTATCGAATCGATTCAGAGAGATATTTAACAGCACCTCAGCTTATCTGGGCGTGTCGTCAACATCCAGAGTATCAAGGCACAGCGGAATCAAAGGAGCACTTCATCGAGCAAGCAAAGGGTGTTATCAAGGAGCTTAGCCGATCACCAAAAGTTTGCAAAGATTGTGGGTTGACATCTCCAAAAATGGAGTCACAACTTACCTGTCCGCAATGCTTAATAAATGACCAGTAACAACGAACCGACCTTTTTAGATATGAACGACCTATGTGACGATAGCCTTGAGGCTTTAATACAGCATTACCTGTCCTTGAAGCATAAGATGCCTGACTCTGTAACTGTCCGTGAACGATTGCTTGAGCTTGAGAGGGAGCAATTTAACCGAGAGAAATCGTCCACAATAGAGGGCGTTATCCGACAGAACACCGACAACCCAATACAACCAATGAGTGAAGACAAAGAAAAGTACAGCGGTGATTTATACGGCTATGAAGTAATGTTACGAGTCCTTGATGAAGAGACTTGGATCGTAGATGTCCGTGATGAGGTAACCGATGAATATGTAGACGGCTACGAGTTTGAAAACTACGATGAAGCTGTGACTGAATACAAATTACAAGTTAATCATCTATGTAATAACAAAGAACCTAAACTATGCAATGACCTTAACTGAAGGAGAATATATACTTATGACTATGATGACACTATTTTGCGTAGCACTGGTGGCAATAATCTTTACCTGTTGGATGTACCGTGATTAATACAGGATTATTTACCCGAACCAAATACAACAACGATATGAACAACTACGACACTTGGTTGTTTGAACCTTATGAAAAGCATTACAATGAAATGGAAAAACTGGAAGCACACTTGGAAGAACTACGTGAAATGGAGGAAGAGGATCAACAGACATACTGCGACATCCACAACCTCAACTTCGGAGACATCCAAGCGTACTTGTGATGGTATTTTTTGGGATGTTAATCGTGAACGATCACAGCGTGATAACGAACTGCGTTCGATTAACACTATCGCTGAAGCTGACATCATACGACAGGATTTATTAAGTGAACGAGAACTACTTAGACTTCGAACCGACTGATGTCCCGCTGTTTAATTGGGGTGGGGTGGATCACGAAGCTATTCGTCAAGGTTTCGATTATTTCTTCTCACAGAACCAAGTGACAGGGTTTAAGATGGACAAGAACGGAGAGTACGAACGCACGGAGGACGGCAGATTGGTCGCTTATCGTACAAGCACTGCTCGTACACTACCTAGCTGTTGGTTCAATAACTATTCACAGTAACATATGACAAAGCAAACAAGAGGACACGCTTGGCGGATGAGGGAGTGGGGACGCACAGCGTACCGTAACCGACAAGCAAAGTTACGAATGGAAGGGGAGTCGTCTAAGACGGAAGCATCTAAGCGTATGTTAAAAGTCATGGCTCCAAGGTTGGGTAAGCGAGTGGATGAGTTTATGTACACTTTTGGAGGCAACACACAGCACACTACACCGTTGTTCCTTACTTTTGTACTTGATATGTGTCCGTATCAGATAGCTAGTATCGCTTTACAAACTTTGCTTGATCACCTCCACTTTAACTTACCTGTTGGACGGATGGCTTACAAGATAGGAAAAGCATTTGAGAACCAAGCGAGGTGGGACAAAGCGATGGAAGAAATGCATCCACACAAGAAAGACTTACTTGCCTTTGACGATCGTTCGAAAGCGATGAAGTTGAAGCAGTTTTACGACTACGAAGAGGAACGGTTCACACTGTGGGACAGTAGGTGTAAGGCTGGGCTGGGTGCTTGGTTATTGGAAACGATCCGTGAAGAGACAGGGATATGGGAGTTAGACTTTGCACTTGGTAGACAGAAGGGGCACAAGCCGGAGCGTATCGTCAAAGCGAGTGGTGGATATACGGACTGGGTCAAACGGTTTGATGCGTGGAAAGAAACGACTCGTGTGTTTAAGATGGCGATCCCGGATGAACCAATTGATTGGTACACATTAGTGGGTGGAGGGTACAGCTTAAAGCACATGCCACCACAGGAGTTTTTCACGGGGAAACCGATGTCGTGGTTTAAAGATTACGAGAGTAGTTACCAACATGCATTCAGTGCTGTTAATAAGTTACAGAAAGTAAGTTGGAAAATTAACAAAGAGATTTTAGAAATTACTCGAAAATGTTACGACAATAAAAGAGTAGTAGGAAACATACCTAACTTTAGTGAGATACCAGAGCAACCAAGGTACAATGGAGGTGACGAGCATGAGTTACGTGCGTGGAAGCTGAAGCAAAAGGACATCAAAGGAGTCAACGAAGCGAACGCCAGTAAACGTTACCTGACTGTACGTGTACTACACCTCGCCAAGATATACAGTGAGTGGGATAAGTTTTACTTTCCGTATCGTTGCGATTACAGGGGTAGAGTGTACGCTTTACCGTATTATCTCCATCCACAAGGGTCTGACTTAGCGAAGAGCTTGTTGGATTTCAGTAACGGACAGCAAGTGGTGGATGAAGAGGACTTGGAAGCTGTGCTTGTACACGGAGCTAACATGTGGGGAGTAAAAGGTACACGAGCGGAGCGACTGGAGTGGGTAGGTAAGCGACAGAAGTTTATATTGGAAGCTGCGAATGATCCACACGGTACAGATTGGTGGACTGATGCAAGTGATCCGTTTTGTTTCCTTCGATTCTGTCTGGAGTTTAAGCAATTCACGGAAGAGGGGTACGGATATGTATCGTATCTACCTGTTCGTCAGGATTGTAGCAACAATGGTATGCAGATACTTTCGTTATTACTACGGGACAAAGAGACCGGACGGATGTGTAACTTAGTAGAAGAGGACCGAGCTAATGATATGTACACTGAGTTTGCTGATCGTGTGTACGAGGAGTTAAAACAAGATGAAAGTATAATAGCACAAGAGTGGTTGAAGTACGGCATCTCTAGGAAGTTAGCAAAGCTTGCAGTTATGAACCGTCCGTATGGAGCTACTCATTACAACCTCGTACAAGATGTATTTAAAAGTATCGGAGTGAACCACAACTGGTCATCGACTGGTGAGATGCTCACTGCTGTTATCTACCTGTGTAAGATCGTCAACCGACTAGCTAATGAAGCGTGTCGTCCAGTAAACAGAGTGATGAAATTCTTACGTGAAAGTGTACGAGCACTGGGGTACGACAAAGCGATTACTTGGACTACACCCACAGGATTTAAAGTAGTACAGAGCTACCGTAAGTATAAGAAAGTAGAAGTAGAATCTGTCTTTCAAAATGTAAACATCACTATACAAACAGACAAAGTACTGGATGAGATCGATGCAAAGGGACAAACGAACGCAGTCACTGCTAACTTTATACACAGCTTAGATGCTTGTATCGTACATCAAGTTGCAAACAGTGTTGACTTTGACCTCGCTACTATACATGACTGTTTCGTGACCCACGCTTCCAATGTACGCAGAATGAATACAATAGTACGAGAAACATATACAAACACTTTCACTGTTGATCTCCTAAGCGAGTTCCGTGCGGAGCAAATCAACAACAACCCAGATGCAGAACTACCTGATGTGCCGGAACTTGGATGCTTAGATGTGTCCGCAGTAAAACGCCAGCAGTATCTGTTATCTTAAACCAAATAAATACACTGAGAAATATGACAGTAAAAGCACGTAAGAAACACGACATAATAAAAGCACAAGGCACAGCTAGATATGCCCACTTGAATGAACCTAATAAAAGGTTTGATCCTGAGTACGGTGTATATAGTTGTGATCTTGTTATCGACGAAGAAACAAAACAAGGAATCGTACAGAAGTTAAAGCCTATCTATGAGGCTGAGCTACGAGACATCATGGAAGCTAATCCCGGCAAGAAGATCGAGCAGAAGGGGTTACCTTTTACTGAGGTAGATGGCGGACACATGTTGAAAGCCAAGCTGAAAGCTGGAGGTAGAAGACGGGACGGTACGGAGTATCAACTATCTATCGCTCTGTTTGATGCCGCTGGTAATAAGTTACCGGAGGATGTACAAGTATGGGGAGGTTCCAAAGTGAACGTAGCATTCCGTCCGAAGTTCTGGTACGTACCAAGTCAGGGGTTTGGGGTGACCTTTGAGTTGTCTGCTGTACAAGTGATCGAACTATCCAACGGTGGTGTAAACACTCCAAGTGCAGATGCTTTTGGATTTACTTCGGAAGAAGGATACATCGCTAATGGAGGTGAAGACTTGACCGGAGCATTTGATGCGGAAGAGACAGAAGAAACGACGCTCACAGCGAACTTCTAATTATCGATCCGGATTCGAAGCTACACTAGCTAACCAACTTAAGCGTGGTGGTGTTAGTTTCCAATACGAAACGTTACAGTTAGAGTACACTAAAACGGCAACTTATACTCCCGACTTCATACTACCTAACGGCATCATCATAGAAGCTAAAGGATTGTGGACAGTCGAGGATAGAACAAAGCATTTACTAGTCAAAGCCCAACATCCACACCTAGACATACGACTAGTATTTATGAATGCTTTTAATAAGATTCGTAAAGGAAGCAACACCACCTACGCTGCTTGGTGTGAAAAGAAAAACATACAATATGCAAATAAAACTATACCTAAATCATGGCTTTCACAACCACCCATCAACCATGCGATAAGTGCGGAAGCTCCGACGGATTATCAACCAACGACGACGGTAGCACCCACTGTTTCGTATGCCAAGATCACGTTGGAGCCGGACGAATGAAGAACGAAACCAAGCCTTCCCCAACACCGAGAGATTATGTACAAGGAAAACCAGAAGCTATAGCACGACGCAACCTCACCGAAGACACTTGTCGGAAGTGGGGGTACTGGTGTGGTGCTATGAATGGTGAGCCTGTACAGATAGCTAACTATAAAACACGAGACGGCAAGACGTGCGGACAAAAGATTCGTACACCTAACAAGAAGTTCCACATTAAAGGAGAACTGTTAGGATTGTACGGTCAGCACCTGTGGCGTGACGGCGGTCGTCGTGTCATTGTAGTGGAAGGAGAGATCGACGCTCTTAGTACCAGCCAAGCTATGGATAACAAGTGGCCCGTCGTATCTGTACCGAACGGAGCAGGAGCAGCTAAGAAATATGTAGCTCAAGCTATCGATTGGTTAGATCGTTACGAACAAGTGGTCTTCTGTTTTGATATGGATGATGTCGGACGAAAGGGAGCAGCAGAATGTGCAGCCCTTTTAACACCCGGCAAAGCGTACATCGCAGAGATACCACTGAAGGACCCGTCGGATATGTTAGTCGCTGGACGAGCTAAGGAGTTAGTCAGTTGCTTGTTCGATGCTAGAGAGTACAGACCAGACGGTATTGTAAACGGTAAAGAACTGTGGGATGTCATAGCTGACAGAGAAAACAGTAAGTCTATACCGTATCCGTATGCCGGACTGAACGAGCTGACACTTGGACTAAGACAAGGAGAACTTGTTACTGTGTGTGCTGGCAGTGGTATCGGTAAGTCGTTGTTCTGTAGAGAGATCGCTCACCACATCCTCGGACTGAAAGAGAAGGTAGGATACATCGCTCTTGAAGAAAGTGTACGACGCACAGCTCTTGGTATCATGGGCATCCACATCAACAAACCTATCCACCTTGAAGAAGACGATACAAGTGAGGAGGTACTGAGACCAGCGTTTGAAGAGACGGTAGGTAACGGAAACTTCTACACCTACGATCACTTCGGTAGTATGGATAGCGACAACTTACTAGGTAAGATAAAGTATCTAGTGAAGGGGTACGATTGTAAGTGGATATTCTTGGATCACCTATCGATTGTTGTTAGTGGTATCCAAGGAGACGACGAACGACGATTGATCGACAACACCATGACCAAGCTACGTTCTTTAGTCGAAGAGACAGGATGTGGTATGGTACTTGTCAGCCATCTGAAGCGTGTCGATAGTGGACACGAAGAGGGAGGACGAGTAAGTCTGCACCACCTAAGAGGATCACAAGCAATCGCACAGCTGTCGGACATGGTGATCGGTCTGGAACGTAACCAACAAAGCGAAACAATAAGTAACGAGACACGAGTCCGAGTACTGAAGAATAGATTCAGCGGACAAACAGGACACTGCGACACACTCTACTATAGTGGAGACACTGGACGGTACACTCCTGATGTGTTCAAACCAACTAACGATAACAATGAAACCAATAACCCATTCTAATTATGACACGAACACTATTCTTCGACATCGAGACCAACGCCATTAACGATTGGTCCACTTACTCAGACCTTCACACCGTCCACTGTCTATCTATCTACGATCCTATGATGCCTAAGATGCTGACGTTTCACGGGGAAAGTATAGAGCGTGGATTGTTAGAGCTACAGAAAGCAGACCGTATCGTCGGACACAACGTCATTGACTTCGATATACCAGCGTTGAAGAAGCTGTACGGTTTCTCACCACCACTCATTAAAGTATTAGATACATTAGTTGTTAGTCGATGTGTGTTTCCTGATCTACGGAACGATGACTTCGGACGGAACGGATTCGATAAAGCACTCGTTGGTAGTCACTCGTTAAAAGCTTGGGGACACCGGATGGGTAGCACAACTAAGCTGACATACGGAGAGGAAGACGGAGCGTTCAACAGTTACAACGAAGAGATGCGGAAGTACTGCGAGCGTGATGTTATTGTTACACAGTTGCTGTACGACTATCTGTTTAAGCAGAACCCCAGCCGAGAGATGATAGCGATTGAGCATTGGTTCAAGTTTGTTATCAGCTTGCAAGAGCGACACGGGTTTAAGTTTGATCTGGATAAAGCAGACGTACTGACTGCCAAGCTTATGGGCATCCGAGCCAAGCTGACCACTGACTTACAGAATCAATGGAAACCTACACAGGTAGAGATGAAGAGTCCTGCTGGTTGGACGCTTGAGATAAAGATGGAAGACGGTGTAGAGATTATCAGTCGTAAGACAAAGAACGAACTGAAGCAGGAGCTGAAGAGTCGTGGTTTGAAACAGACGCTGGTAAAGGATGCTAAGAAACAAGGCAACGCTGTGAAAGAGATACCGTTTAATCCGGGTAGTCGTAAGCAGATCGCTGAACGATTGATGGGTCTTGGGTATGAACTGCCTACTGAGAACGACGGAGTATCTTATAAGGTAGATGAATCTGTATTACGTGGTATCGACCACCCTATAGCAGAGGATTTGTTATCGTATCTACTCGTACAGAAAAGACTTGGTCAGTTAGCAGAAGGACAACAAGCGTGGCTCAAGCTACAAAAGAACGGAGTGATCCACGGTAAAGTAAATACCAACGGTGCAGTGACAGGTAGATGTACACACAGTAATCCTAATGTAGCACAAGTACCAAGTGTACGAGCTGACTACGGATCGGAGTGTCGTGAGTTATTCACAGTGCGTAACGGTTACAAGTTAGTAGGGTGTGATGCATCTGGACTTGAGCTTCGTATGCTTGCCCACTACATGGCATTCTACGACAACGGACAATACGCTAAGATCGTGACCGAAGGAGATGTACACACCGTCAATCAAAAGGCAGCAGGTTTGGAGACACGTGACCAAGCTAAGACATTCATCTACGCTTTGTTATATGGGGCAGGTGACGAGAAGATTGGTAACATAGCAGGTGGTAACGCACAGCTCGGACAGAAACTAAAACGTAAGTTCTTCAGTAGTCTACCAGCACTCGCTCGTTTACAAGCTGATGTACAACGAAAAGTAAAACACGGTGGAGAGTTGATCGGTTTAGATGGACGCATACTTCCGATACGCAGCAGTCACGCAGCCCTCAACATGTTATTACAATCAGCTGGTGCAGTAGTTATGAAAGTAGCGTTGATCCAACTGTTTCATTTACTGAACGGATTGAGATGGCAACACGGTAGAGAGTATGCATTCGTTGCTAATATACACGACGAGTTCCAAGCAGAGGTTACACCTGATAAAGCGGAAGCATTCGGTAAGTTAGCCGTTGAATCTATCCAACACGCAGGTAAACAACTCAAGCTTAACGTACCGTTAGACGGTGAGTATAAGATCGGCAACAACTGGGCTGAGACACACTAATCATGACAGAGATAGAATATGATATGTACACTACCTTAGCCAATGTCTATGATACACAAGACCTTACGGTCGATTACGATTGGAGACAACAATACAACGATAAGATGCCATCATCAAACGCACAACGGATCGGAGCAATAGCAGAGACACGTTTTATAGCTGAATGTTTAGAGCGTGACTTCGAACCACATACCCCCACAACGCCGATGCCTTGGGACTTCATTGTCACTTGTCCAGCCGGAGACCTGAAGGTACAAATCAAAAGCACATCAGTTAAAGCTGGAACATTCTATACAGTTAATGCTGGATCAGGAACTACACAGAAGCTACACATATCAAACGATGTAGATGTAGTGGGTGTTTATGTATCTCCTATTAAGATGTGGTGGATGATACCTCGTGGATTAATAGAAAGTAAAACAATCAAGCTATCACCCGAACAAGCAAGCCGATCTAAATATAAAAAATACCAAGAGAACTGGAGTATATACTATGAGTAAAACCAAAACAACATTACTGATTGATGCAGACGTATTAGCGTTTGAAGCGTCAGTCGTAGCTGAAGAATCTATACATTGGAAGGACGAACTGTGGACTGTACACGCAGACATGGCATTAGCTAAAGCTCGTGTAGTCAACAAGATCGTAGAGTTCCAAGAACAATTAAAGACGGAAAATGTAGTGCTGTGCCTGAGTGACCGTGCGAACTTCCGTCGTAAATTAAACCCAGACTACAAAGCAAACCGTGCTAAGTCCCGCTTGCCCATCATCTTACGACAAGTAAAGCAGTGGATCATCGACGAGTTAGGTGGTGTGTTGTGGGCGAACCTAGAAGCAGACGATGTTATATCTATATTAGCTACCGATAAAGCGATGGATGAAGAGACTATCGTTGTTAGTATAGACAAAGACTTCAAGAGTGTACCCGGTATCTTCTACGACTATAACCGTGGAGAGTACCACCAACCAAGTGAGGAAGAGGCGGACAACTATCACTTGATACAAACCATAGCAGGAGATCATACGGATGGATACAGCGGAGTGCCCGGCGTGGGTGTGGTGAAAGCGGAACGAATACTGGAGAAGGATGGATACACATGGGAGACCGTTGTAACATGTTACGAGAAAGCAGGGCTTACTGAACGGGACGCACTGATGAACGCTTGGATGGCACGACTACTACGCAGTGATAACTATTGTTTCAGAACAAACACTATTAAAAAACTATGGACACCAAAGAACTACCAAACCAAGGATATACTAGAGATTTCTCAACAGGGGCTAAGCGTGACGGGGATGATGGACGGGGACGACCCTGCCTTATTCCTCCAGTCGCCCTTCGCCGTCTCGCAAAAAGATTTGAAGATGGCGGAAAGCTTTACGGAGACAACAACTGGAAACGAGGTTTCCCTCTAAGTAGATTATATGACTCGATGTTTAGACATTTGTTGGGGCTGGCTGAGGGGGACAACTCTGAAGACCATGCGGCTGCTATCTTGTGGAATGCGTCGGCTTGGTGCTGGACTGAAGAAAAGATTAAAGAGGGAAAGCTCCCTTCGGAACTGGACGATATAGATTATAACAATGAATGAAGAAATAGTACTACCCGCTCTGTCTCAGGACTTAATCAATAAACTTGACAAACTATTCCCGGATAAATGTCCACTGTTGACAGACACAGAACGTGAGGTATGGTATAAGGTAGGACAAAGAAGTGTAATTAATTATCTTCAACAGACTTACGACGACCAACTAGAACAAGATATAGTAACTAAACAAGTACAGTAATACCATGTGTTTCAGCCAACCTAAGATGCCCCCTATGCCGGAGATACCACCACCTCCACCTCCGCCAGCACCACCTCCACCGCCTCTAGCTATGGCTGAGAAAGCACCGACTAAGAGAGCTACTCAACCTACTAAGCGTCGTCGTGGTACTCAACAAGTTACAGCTCGTCGTCGTCCTAGTATCGGAATGGGTGGCGGTAACGGTGGAACGGGAGTACAGCTTTCACAATAATATAACAATATAAATATAAATATATATGAGCCTTCGCACACTTGATAAAAAGACGTTGCTCTCATCCGTTACAGCTGACGGAGCGGGCAGTGCATTCTCGGTTGAGCGTTCTAAGGGATGGACATTTGTAATCGTTTCATCTTCTGTTACCTCTGGAGCAACCATAGACATTGAAGCTTATCTAAGCGATAGTTCCGCTTGGCATATTATCCACAGTGAGGCCGTCACAGGAGACGGTAGCATTATGGTAAGAGATGATATGGGTCACTACGAAAAGATCAGAGCTAAAGTATCTAGCAGAGTTGACGGTACATACAGCGTCTACGCTACTGGTACTGTTGAGTCTCTGTAATCTACAATGGCTCTTACGTTTCCAACGGGTACAAGGTATCCTAGTAACGTAGTACTTTTACCTAGCAACTGTATACGCCCCGCATTTGAGGAGCTGTATGGGTTTGATTCAAAACAAGATGTAGAGTTAGCTACTCCTGATATAGCTGTCGTTCAGCTCGGAGATGACGGTGCAACGATAAGCACGAGCGGAGTTAGCGGAGCAACTAGCTACACCTATGAAAGAGATACAGACTCTGGGTTTTCTAGTCCAACAACTATATCTAGTGGTACATTAGACTTAACAGTAAACGATACAGGTTTATCTAAAACAGTTACATATTACTACAGGATAGCAGCGACAGACGGAGTAGAGACTACGACATCTGTTACATCTTCGCTTGTTATAGTTGGTGATTTTACTACAGCCTCTTTACTAGGTTCTAGCACTGTAGCTAATACAGTCAATACGTTTACTCTAACAATCCGTCCAGAGGTAGACATAACAAGCGGTACGGTTACATTGACAGGACTAGATGTGTCGCAGACAGCGGACAACGCATCTCTTAGTATAACAAGTACAAGTAATATCTTTGGTACAACTGCTGACTGGACACAATCTACAGGAACTCTTGTACTTACTGTATCTACAACTGTACCAAGCAACGCTGACACTATTGTTACTTTTGATTTAACTAATCCATCCGACACGCCAAATAGTGGATCAACAGGTATTACATTGGATAGTGCTAACTACAATCAAGCATCGATCATCGGTACTTTCTTAAATACAGTTAACTCTTACATTATAACAAACACTACCCGCAATGAGTCGGTGATACTGGCAGACACTACTCAAACACAATACACTATAGAGTACGGAGCAGACACACAAGACTTGTATGTATGGGATGGCAGTGCTTGGTACATTTTCAATAACGATTAAATAATATAATTTAAAGATGGCTAATAAAAAGATTACCGAACTTACGGAGCTGACAACACCAGCAGGTGCAGACATTCTTGCAATCGTTGACGACATAGCTGGAACCGCAACCACTAAGAAAGTATCTGTTACTAATTTGATGGGGCAAGCATCCGCTTCCAACTTGTCTAGTTACGACTTCAACGGAAACGCTATCAGTAACTTCGACGCTTCAATCAACGATCAAACAGGAACCACCTATACATTAGTAGCTGGAGATAACGGTAAAGTAGTAGTACTAGACAACGCTTCTGCTGTAACTGTCACAGTACCAAGCGGATTGGGTGCAGGGTTTAATTGTAGCTTCGTACAAAAAGGAGCAGGTCAAGTATCGTTCAGTGCTTCAGGAACTACTGTTAACAATAGACAGTCCCACACTAAGATTAGCGGACAGTACGGAGTGGCTAGTGTAGTTGCTTACGCTGCTGACACGTTTATACTTGCTGGAGACACCGCTTCGTAACAATATGTTTGTCTTGCCTACAGTTGGATTAGGTGTTATTGCTACACTACTTGATAGTAGTTTTACTATTGAGGATACAGACACTGAATCTAACATCTTATCAACAACACCAACCAATCCAACCGGAGAAGTAACTATTAAATTTGGAACAGATACTTACGACCTATATATCTACGACGGTTCCGCTTGGTATATCTTCAATAACGATTCATAAAACATGAGTACAATTCAAGCTTACACTACAGCCACTAGACCGTCTGCCGTTGGTAATACAGGTCTGACTATATTCAATACCACTAGTAAAGATATTAACGTATCAGATGGCACTAGCTGGCGAGCGTATGCAAATGATGGTGTGTCTATTGTATTAGGAGCAAGTACACACTCACTAGCACTAGATGGTACTGATGACCGCATGGAATGTGGTGATGTTTCGGGAATAAGTTCAGTTACCGCATTTAGTGTATCAGCATGGTTTCGCACTAGCTCAACTGCAACTATGTATCTTTTATCAGGCGTTGGTTCAGCAACAGACCCCTCCGCATTTTATGATGGTTTTCAAGTTTACATAAGTGGTGGAAAGCCGTATTTTGTTGTTGGTAATGGGGCTTCTAAGTATGATGGTGCTAATAACACTACTACTGTAAATGACGATGATTGGCATCATGTGGTCGGTGTTATGAACGGTTCGACATACACAGTTTATGTGGATGGTTCTACTGTAGGTTCTACCAATATAGGTGATGGAACAGTTTCAACAACACATAGTACCTGTGGAGGCAATTTTACAATAGGTGAGAGGTTTGATTCAAATAACACATATGCGTTTAATGGTTATGTAGATGATGTAGCTGTATTTAATCGAGCTTTAACTAGCTCAGAGGTCAGCAACATATACAACAACGCTGATTATTTGAGTCCCATAAATTTATGGAAGATGGATGATAGTACTGATGATTTAGTTGGTTCTAACAACGGCACACTACAAGCTAATGCCGACTTCACAGACTTAACAAAACGCACATAAAATGAATAATATAAATTATGTTATTGTGGATTCTTCTGAGGTATCGAGCGTAGACTTCGACCAAGTGATGCAAACATCTGCTGATAAACTTCGTTACTCATTAGATGGAAGTAAAGCACTACTCAAATACGAAGGCACACAACCATTTTTTCTGCTCGGCAAGACAGAGTACACCCACTCCGAAATACTAAGCATCTTGAGTGGGCCTGAGTGGCAGTCCGAAGAACTTATCTAAGGTATGCACGAAACAGCCCAAGGGCTATATCATTCGTTGGAGAACCAGCGGTGGTCATTCTTAGACAGAGGACGTACATCTTCTGAGCTTACACTTCCTTATGTCTTACCACCAGATGGTCACAACTACGCTACTAAGTATTACACACCGTACCAAGGTATCGGAGCTAGAGGAGTATTAAATCTAAGTAGTAAGCTATTGCTTGCACTGCTCCCACCTAACGCTCCCTTCTTTCGTCTTGTTATAGATCGCTATGAGTTAGACAAAGCAAAGGAAGACCTCGGTGTAGAAGGAGCAGAACAACTACGTACTGACTTAGAGAAAGCATTAGCTGATGTAGAGCGTAGTGTATCACAGGAAGTAGAAGTACAGAACTTCA
>Ga0181597_10001272_pt1 | contig 28455 bp, 18 predicted proteins | sample 041ome_5_FD_148647 | JGI IMG/M metagenome (GOLD analysis project Ga0181597, IMG submission 148647) | Coastal salt marsh microbial communities from the Groves Creek Marsh, Skidaway Island, Georgia - 041403US metaG (spades assembly) | ecosystem: Environmental > Aquatic > Marine > Intertidal zone...
TAAATTAGCATATTTTTACTATTACTATATGAAGATGATACCATTTTAATACTATATTTAATATAAAAATTAGAAAAAAACTAAAATTTACTCTATTGTGCTACATAAACATATTTTATTAATTTTCTAACATTAATATTCTTCCCAACATATATATTTCCGCCATATGTAATACCATATTTCTTAGCAAATTGAGCTATATTATCCTCTATAACAACATATAAATATAATATGTTTTCATATTCGCTAGACTTATCTTCTAATAATACTTGAAATTCAATAGCATTATTAGATATTTCAATATTATTTATTTCAATATTTTTCCCATTATATTCAAATATTCTCTTTTCTGGATAAATATTATAAATTACATTATTCACAGCAGCACTATTATACAACTCTATCCTATCTAAATCTAACAACCTTGCTATAGAAATTTGATTTATTAGTTCAAAACTAGTAATATAATTATTGCAATTTATTATTTTTATAATTTACAAATAATCTTGAAAATAAAAATGTAAAACTGCTAGTGATAAAACATTCTATTATTCGTCTTATACATCGAAATTCCAAATTTTTTACAAGCTTTATCCACATCATCATCTCTCATACTTCCACCTGGTTGTACCATATGTTTAACATTAAATCCATTCGCAACCTCTATGTTATCACTAAACGGGAAAAACCCATCTGAAGCCAACACTAATTCATAATCTCCCTTCATATCTACCATTTCTAACCACTGATAAACCATATTAATCCTATCCTGAAATTTTGGTCTTATCTTCTTCAACCCAACATACATCTCTACACATACCTTTGACCTACGATTAACCCACCTATTCGCCTTCTTACACGCTAAACGCACACAATCTACCCTATTCTGTTGCCCTGAACCAATCCCAATTACCTGTCCATTATAAGCAACTGCAATATTGTTAGACTGTGTATATTTCATCGATGTATTCGCAACCACTATCGAATAATACACATCATCTGACATATTCTCTGGGAATTGCTCTCTAGTAATCCTATACTTATTATTTGGCTGTCTCAATTCCACCCCATATAATTTCTTACTCTCTTCCCAACCACTATCAGTTAATCTATTATAATATTCCATACTTACCTCTACTATTATATATTTCCCCCCTTTCTTAGACTTGAGTATTTCCAATGCCTCCTCTGTATAAGCAGGTGCCATAATACCATCTGATATAAACCTTTTAACCTGTCTAGCAGTTTCCACATCAACCGTATTACTACATATAATAAAATCACCGAATGATGATAATGGGTCACAATTACGAGACTTAATAAAAGCACACGCCATCGGTGTTAAATCTGTATCAACTGTATCTGTTAGTATTCTATCTGTGTCATCTAGAGGAGTACCAATCGCAATTCCAGCAGGTGATGTATGTTTCATTGAAACAGCAGTCGGAATACCTATAATATCCTCTATTTCACGCACAATTAGGAAACCGTGTATAAAATCCAATACATTAATAAATCCTACATTACCGTTTAATATATTAAAAGCACCATTTTGTTCTAGATATGACGGTTGTTGTTGTGGATTAGCACCATATTTTAACTTGGATATTGTATTACCACTAAAATAATTGGTAATTGCTGTGTCATATTTCATTGTAGTGCGGAAACCTTCTAACGCAAATGCCTTCCTTTTACTAGCATCTAGTTGTTTATTATTCAATAAATTAATATATTCCTGGTATTGTTGGGGATTAGTTAGAAGACATACCCTATTGTAATTCTTAGCAGCAGCACGGATTAATGATACACCCCCGATATCTATGTTTTCAATTGCTGTATCTTCATCGCAACCACTAGATACCATATCAGTGAATGGGTATAGATTGACAACGGCTAAGTCAAATGATGGGATACCTAGGTCAAAAATTTGTTTTTGGTGTTCGGTTGAATTTGTTGATAAGAGACCACCGTATATTTTGGGGTGTAGTGTTTTGACACGACCACCTAGTATTTCTGGGAATTGTGTTAATTCTGATACTTCTGATACATTATCGTGTTTGGATACATTTAATAGATTGAGGATATGCTTGTATGTGCCACCAGATGAGAAAATTTTATAGTTGTTTTTAAGTAAGAAAGCAACTAAAGGTAGCAATCCTTCCTTAAGGAATGTTGATATGATTGCGTTGGGCATTTTGATTATTAATATTTTTTAAATTGTTTTGATTATAATATTTTAAACTAGTTTATATTACTAATTGAGATTTAAGGTTTAATATTTGACGTAAAATATATTTATGTAATGTTAAATAGTTATTTATAGCACAAAATACAATGAAATAAACAAAAATTGTTTTTTTTTATATAAATATGTTTATTTCACTTATCATCGACGAATGTTGATTTAATCATTTCGTTAATCATGGATGACTTGTCTAATAATTTTAAAAAATGTATATTATTATATTTAGAAAACCAGTATAGCAGACCTAAATGGTTGCTTAATGCGACACCAAAAGATGTTGATGAAATTCCTGATAAAGATTTGCTAGAAGGTTTATGTGCAGTTTTAACCAATTATGAGAATACGAAGAAGATTGGGTATTGTACGTCTGCGATTGTATTACGTAATATATTTAGTTCTGACCCATTTAGGAATAGAATTATATTTCATCCTATAAAGGAGTTTCGTAATTCTTTACGGGAATTAATATTAAATTTCATTAAGGTCATTCCTCTTGTAAAAAGTTGCTGTGAATATTTAGAGAATAGAATTGGATATGCTATTCCAGAAGATTCCAGTTCAATTAGTGAAGATGACAAAAATAAATACTTTTATAAAGCTAATGATGAAGTAGAACATTCAGTGCAGTCTGACCCAAATAATCACTTTATTATAATAGGTAAACCTAAACCTATACATATATATAAGCGTGTTATTCACATCCCAATTGGTAATGTTGGTGAATTGCCTGTATTAATATTTGTTTCTGATATTAAAATATTTGCTCTAATTGGATATATTAATAAGGATACACGACAAATACTTACTATAGCATCTGGAAATGTGGCAAATGGTATTAAAATTCAATGTGATAAGGTAGAGGATCGATATGATCTAAAGTTCACATATAAAACAAAGGTATATTTAATGAACAGGTTTCGAGAACCTGATTCTGCTAGTGAGGCATATGTTATATACAATATGAAAAACTGTAATATAAAATATTCATTACAGAAGTTATGTTCTTTTGCTGTGTCTGATAATAGAGAGTTATTCGCATCAATTCCTTGGCACTTGAAAAAATTTATATCATAAGCCACATTTTGTATTGTTTACAAATTGAATAATAATAATAATAATGTTTTTTTATGATTTATTATATTTTACAAAAGTTTTTAAAAGTTGTTTAAAAAGAATATTATATTTAAAAATCGAGATGTGAATCTTCCCAAGCTTCTGCGGCGTGGACTTTATTCATATAAGCGTGTCCGCAACGTGCAGCATAGTCAGCATCACGGACTACTAGATTGGTAGGAATACCACCACGTACCCAGCCAGGTTCTGCAACTTCTTCAACGATATGAACTGGATTTTGGACATTCGCACTCAAGTGGTCAATTAGTGGGGTGAACTGATGAGGAATAGTAACACCACTTAATACATCACAGGGGCGACGAAGGTGGGTGTTTTCACCAGCAAGAATGCTTAATTCAGAAGCGGGGTCTCCTACACCACGACCCATATATGGAACAGTGGAGTAAGGACGGGCGAATAGTTGATTGGGACATTTAGGGTATTTTCTGGTTTTGCCAACACGTAGTTCGGTGGATTGGTCGACAACATTGGCACCAACGTCATTGCCATTCTTGAATGGAACGGCAGGTAGGTTAGTAGCAATTTTAACAACATTGGGAATTAGTGTATCGCAGTGATAATGGTTATTTACTTGATAGTTGCCAGGACCAACACTTTGCTGGGTACGAACATCAACAAAACAGGGGTCACTTGCTAGATTGGTTTGGTAGTGTAAATTCATTTTCTTGGTTCCATCTGGATTTACACAATTACGTTGTTGTCTAAGCATAGGCTCAGTTTCATCATATACTAATTTGTTATCGCTCATATTTTGAAATATATAATAGTTCTTATTATTATTGAATAATATTATTTTCTGTATAATCCGTTTAATATAACAAAAAAAACATAACATTCATAAAATAACTATTACAATTTAAAATGAATAATTGTCCAATTCAGGTAAAAACAATTCTAAATGAAGAAAATGAAAACCTCTTCCAGTCTTTAAAAGAAACATTCCAATTGGAAAATACACAAACATATTTTCCAATTATGAATAAATTTATGCAAATTTATAATACTAGAGAATGTATCGCAAATTCCGCATTTCAAACAAAATATAGATGTATCAAAATTAATAAAATTGACGATGATGACGATGATGACAGCGAAGATGTATCCAATTGTATAAAAGTAGTATGTACTATTTCTAAATTAGGAAAAGAAGACACATATAATGAACACGCTATTGTTAAAATAGCACCTATTCTCAATCCTATTAAAATACTCAATAATGAATTTACAAATTTAGTTATTAGACCAGTATCACCTACATCGGAAACAGAATATGACTTAGAAGATTTAGAGACAGTTGATATATTTGAGAATGAAGTTCAACCACACCAAACTTGGCAATTACCTAGTTTAGTTAATTCAAAAACAATTGAAACAATTAATTCTATTCATAATACTACTCATGTAGAGACATTTGCTATGTTTTTATTAAGTAATATGGCAGAAAATGGTAAATGTCCGACTTTTCCATACTTCTATGGTTCTGTATCTGGAATTAAAAAGACATACTTTCACGATATTACTGACGAATACCCAGAATTGTCCCATACAAAGTTCTTTAGGGCTCAAAAAAATAAACTGTTTAATCTGATATTTATGGATGAAAATGGTGAAGACAATTTTAGTCAAAAATCATCTAATGATATAACTTCAATACCCGATTGTATTGGCAACATCGAGATGAAAGATTTAGATAATATTAGTGATATTAGTGATATTAGTGATATTGATTATATTAATAATATGGCATCATTAAATATTAATAATAATAATACTGAAATTGCTGAAAATATTAATAATAATACTGAAATTGCTGAAATTACTGAAATTACTGAAAATGCTGAAGTTGCTGAAAATGATGAAGTTGTTGAGTGTAATAAATTACCAGAAACATCATCAATTTCAAATGGAAGTGATTATGAAACATTGTCGGATACATCAACATCATCAGATGAGCAAGAAATCCGAATTGACCATATTTTAAATAAAAAATCATACAAGAATGGTTATGATAATATATCAGATACCGATTCAGTATATTTTAATGGAGTTGAGAAATATGCTAGATTTGCTGATTTCCCAGTTCAAATTAATATTATGCAAAAATTCGATTATACACTAGACCAATTAATGCTACGAGATGATTATGAAATATCTTTAGAAGAATGGAGTTCTATATTATTCCAAATTATATTCGCATTGGCAGTAGCACAGAAAGAATATTCGTTCGCACATAATGACATTCATTCTGATAATGTTATGTTTAGCAATACAAAAGAACCCTATATATATTATCACATCAATGATACTATATATAAAGTGCCAACATTTAATAGAGTTGCTAAATTAATTGATTTTGCTAGAGGAACATTTAAGGTAGATGGTAAATGGTATATTAGTGATGTATTTGAAAATGGAGGAGAGGCAGATGGGCAATATGAATATGATTTAAATGATTTTAAACCTAACCACAGTTTTGATTTGGCTAGACTTGCTTCTAGCATTATAGATAATGTGAATGTTCCTGAAATTGAAGACATTCTTAGAACCTGGATTAAGACAACTAGCGGGTATGATGTTATGGAAGATAAAGACACATTTGACATTTATATTAAAATTGCGAAAGAATGTTTTAATGCTGTTCCAACCAAAGTAATAAAACACAAATTATTTCAACAATTTAAAATTACTAAAAAACAAAAACCAAATAATACATATGTTTATTATTACAAATAATTAATTTTTACTTCTAGTGTTCCATATTATTTAATTTTTTGTAATGTTCCATTTGAATATAGAAATTTCAATTCATATTATAATAGTTGATTTATAACATATATTATAACACTTAAAATTAATAATAAAGATAATTAATATTAAAATAAAAGAAAATACATAATGCCTGGAGGATTAATACAACTAGCAACCTACGGTGCTCACGATTTTTATTTAACTAATCAACCACAAATATCCTATTTCAAAAGTGTATATCGCCGATATACCAACTTTGCCACAGAAATGATAGAAGTATCCCCCACTATAGAAGGACGAAACTTACAAACTACAGGGGATATAGATTTAACATTCGAAATACCCCGCGACGCAGACTTAGTTAAAAGTGTCTTCTTCACATTCACATTACCCGCGATTTACAGTAATCACACATATACTGGAGGTCGTAAATTCAATTGGGTTCAACGTATTGGTGAAGTTATTATTAAACACGTATCATTGGAAATCGGCGGTAGGGAGATTGATAAACACTATGGAGAATGGCTACAAATATGGAGTGAATTAACAATGACAGAAGCACAAAAAGATGGTTATAATAGAATGATTGGTAATGTAGTAGAAATGTATGACCCAGAAGCCATTAAAAATATAGCTGTTTATCCATTATCAACTAGCACAGTCCCATCAATACGCAGTAGGAAAATCTATGTTCCTATGAGGTTCTTTTTCAATGAAAGTTATTCACAAGCATTACCTCTAATAGCGATGCAGTATGATTCAGCACCTAAATTAGTATTTAAATTACGACCACTAGAAGAACTTTATACTATTGTTGATACTGATAGAAAGAAACCTACTACTACAACAGCAAATCACAATTTCGGATATTATACTAGCCATGACTCCCAAACTAGTGTATCAAGTTATGATATTAACCCAAATCTTGAAGTGGAATATATCTTCCTAGACAGAGATGAACGTAAAAGATTCGCACTATCAGAACATCAATACCTAATTCACCAAGTCCAATATAGAGAGGATACAATCGCACCATCTACTATTGACAGCGAAGTCACTAAAGACTTAGATATGACACACCCTATAACAGAACTAGTTTGGATTGCACGTAGGGGAGACCACGAAGATGCTAATATATGGCATAATTATACAAACTGGCCTACAACACTAGACCCACTCAGAACATATACTGGCACTATTGATAGTAATCCGTATGGTAGGCACGATTTAACACCACAGGATAATAGTTCATATTTGGAACAGAATATTATAGTAAATAGTGTTCTTAAACTGAATGGTTTTGAGAGATTTGCTAATAAGAGTTGGGAAATGTTTAATCTAGTTAATAATTACCAACATTGTGAACGTATCCCGACGGTGGGGATTAATACATATAGTTTCGCACTAGCGGCGAATAATCCAAAGCAACCTAGTGGTAGTATAAATTTCTCTAGATTTAATACTATTGAATTGCGTAATACATATAATAAGAAATGTAGCAAAGATATATTTGGGACTACAGATGCTTATAATTATAGATTAATGGTATTTGGAAGAAATATTAATGTATTCCGTATTATTGGTGGAATGTCTAATATTGAATTTTCTAACTAGTATAAAGTCTAATAATATAATCATAATATCTATTGATATTATAAGTAAAATGAAATTATTTGATTTACAGCAACAAGCAAAAAACAAAAACACACAACAAAATGAATACTCTACAGGTGAAGTAGTAGGTAATTATATGGGGCTATTCTTTAAAATGTTCTTTATGTTCGCACTACTATCTATTAATTTTGTAGCACTTAGCATCGCACTAAATTGTAATCAAAACTCAACACCTATGACACGTTATGCGGCAGCAATTTTCGCATTCTTCTTTGGATTTATTTATATTCTAGTTAATTATTATTCATATCGTGTAATGACTAAGAAACAGATATGTGAATTTGATAAAGACCGATTATTTCCATTTTAGTTAAGTCATTGATATTTTTTAGAAACTAACTTGATAACATCTGTCAGAATTTAATAAACCTTTTAATAGTTCTAGTTTAACAGAAAATAAATCAATTATATTATATTTTATAATTATTTGATTTACAAGTATATATTCAAATATTGCTACGAATATTAAAGATATTGAAACATCACGTCCAATATTTAACCACATTGGTAGATGTTTATTATTTTTTGGAGCAAATAAGAAAGCAAATAATATTGTAATGCCTAAAATACTTAATATAATTATAATACCTACAGTATTAAATTTTTTATTTTTTTCATCAAGTTCATCTTTTTTAACTTCATTTTCAAGTTCCATTTTTTTAACTTGTTCATCTAAACCAAATTTTATAATCGGTGATATTTTTGGTCTATTATCAGGATTTTTTATATTTTCCGCACAACTTCCATTTATTTCATCACCAATATCACTGACCATATCTAACATACTTTCTCTTTCTAATTTTGTTATATAGAAAATATAGAACATAATTTCTAGTATAGCTATACATAATGTATGTGAAAGCCCACTTAAAATAGATTTATATAAACCTTGTGATATAATACTAAACATAACTACAATTTCTATTAAATTTATATTATATAATAAAATTCTTATTATTTTAACCTAAGTTTAATAAATATATCTATAAATAATATATTTTCAGTAAATTTATAAAATAACTTTATAAAATAACTTTATAAAATAACTTTATAAAATAATTTTATCAATATATACATATTAGTTTTTATTCTTAGTATATTATTATAATGGGTAAAAATCAGAAAGGCGGGAAGGGGCATAAGAGATGTAAGAACAATAATGCTAAAACAGATAAAAAACTAGAGTTTAAAAGTGCAGATGGATTACAACAATATGGTGTTATTGTTACAGTGTTGGGAGGTTGTCGTTTTACAGTTGCTTATATAAAAAATGGTTCATTAACAGAAAAATTAGGTGTTATCTGTGGTCGTATGAGAAAAAAAGTATTTATTAAACGTGGAAATGTAGTTATTATATCAGAACGAGAATTTGAAATTAGTAAAGTTGATATTATTCATAAATATCAAGACCATGAAGCATCAATGTTAAAAAAATACAAAGAATTAGAAGGTCTTGAAGCAGTTTTAAATTCTACTGGTAATAATCTTGAAAATACAACAGAGGCTGATATTTTATTCGACGAGGATAGTGATATAGACGAGGAAAATTAAAATATTAATCAAAAGTAATCAAAACTAATCAAAATATGATGAAAACTACAGAAGATAAAGATAAAGATAAAAGTAAATTCAAATCAACAGCAAGTTTATCTAAAGTTCAACGCAAGTATTGTGATTGTGTAATGAAAGTTCGTTCTAGTGGTAAATCTAAAAAATCAACTAAAAAATGGACTAATAGCACTCCATACGCAATTTGTTATAGTACATTGCGTAAATCAAGAAATTTAGATAAGACAAAGAAAACAAAGAAAAAATTTCATAATATTTTAAAGCCACAAAGTATTAATTGTCTTATGTCATATGATACAGATAAATATACTCTAGAGGATATTCAAAAATTAGCAAAAGAGAAAGGTATAATAACTACATTTCTAAAGGATAAAAGACGATTTCCCTATAAAAAAAGCACTCTAATAACAAAACTTACAAAAAATTATACAAAAAATCTTTCAAATAAATCTAAGAATAACAAAAAATCTAAATAATTTAGGAATATTAAACTATTATTTTTCTTTACATATATAGTAATTATCTGTATAAAACATATCAAATTTTAAGTTCAATTGGTTTTATTATTTTTCTTCTAACAAAACTATAATAATAAGTGTTTCTTCAAAAAATGGATATAGAAAAGGATACTTGGTCTGCAATTGATTCTTATTTTAGAGATACAGACGACTATCTAGTAAAACATCATATTAATTCATATGATGATTTTATCAAACGTAAAATACCATTAATATTTAAGAATGGTAATCACAAAACATACTACAGAACAGATTATAATGATGATAATATTTTATATCAATATGATGTATATTATGGCGGTAAAGAGAGTAAAGGTGCTGGTATCTATATATCAAAACCAACTTTGATTGACCATAAAAATGGTATTAAACGACAACTTTACCCAAATGAGGCTAGGTTAAAAGATTTGACATATGGTGCTGATGTTTTTTATGATGTAGATATTGAATATTCTATGTATAAGATTGTTGATAAAAAAAGGAAACCAATATATGAAAATGTACCTGCTCCAAATAGCCACTTTTTAAAGCGTATATATCTTGGCAAAGTCCCTATTATGTTAAGGTCGTGTTTATGTGTTCTTAACAAAATGGAACCAGATATGATGTATCAAATGGGTGAAAGTAAATATGAGACAGGTGGATATTTTATTATTGATGGTGCTGAAAAAGTGATTGTATCATTAGAACGTCGTGCTGAAAATAAGATTTTTCTTTTAAAAGAGAATTCAATTGATAATAAATTCACTCACGTCGCAGAAGTAAAGTCTGCTTCACAAGAAACTTTCCAACCTGCTCGTACTGTTAAACTTCAAATGGAAAAATCAGGAGCAATTACTGTTAGATTTGGTCAACAAAAAACTTTTTTTACAGAATTGGAGGGACGTGATATTCCACTATTCATCGTTTTTAGAATGTTAGGTATTGAAACTGATGAAGAAATTCTGGAATATATTTGCCATAATTTAGATGCTGAACTATCAAAAAAAATGATTTCTCTACTATACCCATCTATTAATGACCAATTTATTCTAGATAAACAAATATATGACAGAGACTCAGCAGTTTATTATATGAATAAAAGAGTTCGTCGTGCCACAGAAACAGGTAAATTCGATAATATACAAAAAAGTGAAGATAAAAAAATGAGTTTTCTACATATGGCAGTATATGAGAATTGTTTTCCACACGTTGGATACGATTTCCGTGCTAAGGTACATTATCTAGCATATATGACAAATCAACTATTGCGTTTTGTAATTGGACTAGAAAGCCCTACTAGTCGTGATAATTTTATCAATAAACGCATTGATTTATCAGGTTTTTTACTAGCAAGGTCATTTAGTAATGCTGTTCGTGAATTAACACGTGCAGTAGATATTAATATTCAAACACATTATGAACAATCACACACGGAGTATAGTGGAGAGGATTTTGTTAATGTTGTTAACGAAAGTAATTTCTTAGCCATATTTGATTATAAAAAATTTCAAAAACATTTTATCGATGCTATGAAAAAAGGTAATATTGACTTATCATTAAGTGGTAAAAGTGGAGTAGTACAAACATTGGAAAGAAAATCTGATATTTCAGATTTAGCACATCTACGTCGTATTACAGACCCAGTGCCATCTGGGTCTAAAGTTTCTATAGATAGACGTAGATTACATAGTTCTCAATATGGTTGTGTATGTCCTCTAGAAACACCAGAAGGTGGTAATGTTGGCTTACGTAAAAGTTTGGCTATATTATCAGATGTATCTTTCGGTTGTCTTCCAAATACTTTGATAAAGGATATTAAAAACTTAGGTCTAGTATCATTAGACGATATACACCCTCGTGAAATATACGGACAAACAAAAGTATTTGTGAATGGTATGTTTATTGGAATTCATTTAAACCCACAAAAACTATATACACATCTTCTATTACGTCGTAGGAATGGTTTATTCAATATATATACTAGTATTGCTTGGTATAAGGAGAAAGATGAAATTATATGTTGTACAGACCAAGGTAGATTTTGCAGACCTCTATATATTGTAGAGGATAATCAACTTGTTATTCAACCCCAAACATTCAACAAATTAAAAAAAGGAAACTATAAATGGCAAGACTTGGTATCGGGATTTGCGAAAAGAAAAGATACATTTGATTTTTTTGATTGTAAAACATATCCAATAGACCATTTAGAACTGAATTTAGATATTGATACTAGATATAAAACTGAAGATGATACAAATTCAGAAATAATTAGGCAATTACATAAAAACCAAGGAGTAGTAGAATATTTAGACGCAGAGGAACTCAATACTCGTATGCTATCTAGTAAATTAAATATTTTCCAAAATGATGATTCACATTTAGTGAAATATACACATTGTGAATTACACCCATCTATGGTATTTGGAACTAGTGCTTTTTACATCGCATTCTTACAACATAATCCAGCACAACGTGATACAATGGGTATGCATCAATGTAAGCAAATGATAGGGACTTATACTACATCATTTAATCAACGTATCGATACATCAGCACATATATTACATTACCCAGAGAGACCATTCGCTATTACACGTTTAAATAAAGCTATACGTGGTGATAAATTGGGAACAGGTCATAATATAACTGTTGCTATTTCTACATATGGTGGATATAACCAAGAAGATGGCTTTTTTGTGAATCGTATGTCATTAGATATGGGTCTATTCAATACAACATTATTTAAACGATATAAATCACACGAAGTTATTGACGAAAAAACTCTATTAGAAGAACATTTCTATAATCCACAAAATCCTATTAGTTATAATGACGAAGAACTACCAATTGATACTATGATGTCTAGAAATAAAAATTATGGAAAACTAGACGAATATGGTTTTATTAAAGAAGGTGAAGTATTAGAAAAAGATGATGTTATATTTGGAAAATATCAAAAAATTAAAAATGCGAAAGGTATAGATGAATGGAGGGATATTAGTGAAGTTGTTAAAAGAGACCATATTGGTTCCGTTGTTGATAAGGTCTATACAGCAATCACTAATGCTAACGGAGACCGTCTAGCAAAAGTTCGTCTAGCACAAATGCGTGTTCCAGAAATTGGTGATAAATTTACTAGTAGATACGCACAAAAAGGCACAATTGGTATTATACTAGACCCTGAAAATATGCCATTCACATCAAGTGGCATTGTTCCCGATATGATTATTAATCCATATGGTATGGTTAGTCGTATGACTACAGCACAATTAATGGAAATGCTATGTGGTACATTAGCAATAGAATGTGGTTATTTTGGATTAGCATCTCCATTTGAACCTCTTAACATTGAAAGTGTTATGGACGCTTTACATAGACTAGGATTAAATAAACAATGTGAGGAAATTATGTATGATGGGGCAGAAGGTCGTATGATGGAAAGTGATATTTATATGGGACCAATATACTATCATCGTTTAAAACATATGGTTCATGATAAGATTAATTATAGGGCATCTGGTCATCGTGTAGATGGTATCGCAGAACCAGGTGGTAAATATGATTCTCTAACTAGACAAACTATTGCTGGACGTACTTTGGAGGGTGGATTACGTATTGGTGAAATGGAACGTGATGGTTTATTAGCACACGGTATTTCCGCATTTCTCCGTGAAAGCACAATGGAAAGGTCAGACAAGTTTGCTATTTATGTTAGTAAGAAAACAGGACATATATCAATTGTTAATCCTAAAGGTGGTCCTTTTGCTGACAATATATATTATAATCCAGCAAGTGATGGACCACTAGAATATTATTTAACAGAAGCCATTGATGAAGAACAACTATCAAATAAAACACAAATTTTAGGCTTAAATACTTCTAATACTGATGATATGGAATTTATACGATTAGAAATACCATACGCATTTAAATTACTAATGCAAGAACTTCAAGGTATGAGTATGCAATTAAAACTAAAAGTAGGCGATAATAAAGTTGTTATGGAGGATAATGAAAAGATAAGTTGGGATTTGGAAGGTGGTTATGACAGTGAAGAAGAAAATGATAGTGGTGAAGAAGTTGATAATGATACTGTAGAACAAGATTCTACTACACCTAAACCCGACCAAGAACAAGAACAAGATTCTACTACACCTAAACCTGACAATGAAGACAATGAAGACAATGAAGACAATAATAACAATAATAACAATGAAGACAATGAAGACAATGAAGACAATGAAGACAATGAAGACAATGAAGACAATGAAGACAATGAAGACAATGAAGACAATGAAGACAATAATAACAATGAAACATTGGGGGGTGGTTTTATTAACAATGACACATTACAAGATAATAATGATAATAATGATAATTGGATACCTAATGATAGCCAAACAGGAGGAGAATTTAGCAAAACAGGACATTTTGTTCCTGAAAGTGAATCTATTGAAACTAGACCTTTAACAGAACTAAGACAACATAGTGAATTTGAAAAACCACCGATTGTTAATGTTAATGTTCATACTGGGGGTAATAGTCTTGTAGAAAGTGCAGAACATAACCCAAATATTAAAGTAATACATATTGATAACACATCTGTTTCTCCTGAACCAATGAGTGCTGGTAGTTATGTATCACAGTCAATACCATCATATGAAGATGTTATGGAAGGTGGTGAAGAAAATGTAGATAGAGATTTAGTGGGTGGTAGCGAATCATATGCTGAAGTTGAAACACCAGTTGAGAATTTCAATGATACTCCAATAATTCGAATTGATTAATTAATCTAGTTATTTTTTGTTTGGTTTAGTAATATTTTAGTAATATTTTCATTATAAATAATAAGTCGAATTATAAGTAAAATTATAATTATAAAAACTATTAAAAAACTATTAAAATAAAACAAATTACAACATATATGAATGGAGAAAATCATAAATAATGAAAATTACAAGATAGGAAATTATATATATGACCCAAAAAGAATTGGGAAAGGCAATTTTTCTGTAATTTATAAAGGAACTAATATATTAACTAATAAAATTGTTGCTATTAAAAAAATAGAAGTTGATAATATTAATAAGTTAAAAAAGAATGTTAGACGTGAAATAGAATTACATACAAAACTAGACCACCCTAATATTGTTAAACTATATGATGTAATATTGGACAGGGATAATCACATAATCTATTTAATTATGGAATATTGTACTAGTGATTTCACTAATTTTCAAAAAAGAAGACCCATCAAAGAAACTTATATTCATAAATATATGACGCAATTTCGAGACGGTCTACAATATTTAGCACAACATAACATATTTCACAGAGACCTCAAGCCACAAAATATTCTAGTAAAAAATGATGTTATTAAAATATCGGATTTTGGACTAGCAAAAGAAATTCAAAAAGATACTGCGAATTTACTAAAACAAACATATTGCGGAAGTCCTTTATATATGGCACCTGAAATGATGAACTATCGCAAATACGATAACCGTAGCGATTTATGGTCAATTGGAATTATCCTATATGAAATGATAACAGGACAACCACCATTTCACGTAAAAAATTTTAAACAACTAAAAGATATAATATCTAAGGATATTATATTACCCGATAAGTATTCTAATATAATTTCAAAACAACTAAAATGCTTACTAGATAGATTATTACAACAAACACCCACCAATCGTATGACCTGGGACGAATTCTTTAATCATTCTTGGTTTAATCTTGATATATCACTTTATAATGAAAATAGACTACTGAATTTTTCTATTACAGGTAGCTTACCAACACTAAAATACGAAAATTATACTGGTTCTATTAATAATACTACATCTATATCTAATCTTAACACTAATAATCTTAACACTAATAATCTTAACACTAATGATAATATTAATCAAAATGATAATATAAAAAAAAATATAATCAATACACCTAATAACAATGATGACCTTGGGAGTTTCGACTTTAACGATTTATATGAAAATAGTGATGATTATCAATCAGCACATTCTAGTATAAATTGTGATAATACTAGCAACAATGGTGATGATATAGAAGATTATGAAGATACTAATCATTCCAATGCTATTAAAATACAAAACAATAATGATACGCAACAGAATAGTAATGTTCGATTGATGTATGGGTGTGGCATTGATAATTCATTTGACCTCAAACGTGAAATCTCACAAGCAATTAATACTCCAGCAAAACCAATAAAACATTTAGGATATCATAAAAATAATAGAAATAATAGAAAACATAATGACGAATTTAATTTTGTTCTAGTTTCATCTAGTTATAAATCAACTAATACTCTAGACAATAGTAATTTATCAATATCACCTAAGAAAAGTAGTTTTAAGAATATATTTATGAATTCAATTAATATACTCCGAGACTCATACGATTACCTCAATAGCCATAATAAATCTATATGATTTATTTGTAAATTGAAATGATAAAAATAATAATAATAATAATAATAATAATAATTAAAATTAAAATTTAAAAATCACTTACTATGAATTGTATTACCAGTAATACGAGTATCCTCATTCAGGTCATCACTTTCACCAATTGTTAATGCCAAAGCACCAATATAATCAAAAGACCCCGTATGATTAAGATTAGTATTCAAATCAACCCATAAATCCCCACCACATTCACGCCATAATTTACAAAAGAAATAATCTTCACTTAAATATACCTTCGCATCTGGGTCAATTTCTACAGCAAAGAAATTATAGAAGAATTCAGCCGTATTATCATTATGATATCCAGCCACATTATTATTATATTTACGTTCGGGAAACTTGAAAATCAATGTATCGAATACTGACCTCTTAATTAACATAAACCCAGTTGGTACATCTTTCACCTGCACCATTCCATTTTCTACCTTTGCCATCATTTGCCCTTTATCATTTGTGAAATATACTGGATTAAACACATAATCCACACTTCTAGCAATAATCTCCTTCTTATCCATATCTTTATCACTTTTAAGACACCTTTTCATTTTTTCCCAATTAATATGCTTCTTTGGATATACACCACCAGATAAATCTCTACTGTTTATTAATAATCGCAATACTGAAATCCAATGAAATGTAATATCAGCATCGATAAATAATAAATGTGTATTATCTGGGTCTGCTAGGAATTTAGCAACAATACCATTCCTTGCCCTTGTAATAAGCGATTCATTCCCAATATTAATAATTTGAAAAGGAATTCCTAACTTTGTAAAATTTGTTGATAAATCTATCATTGCTTGAAAATAACCAGTATGTAGCATACCACCAAAACAAGGTGTTCCAATTACTAGTTTAACTTTATTTTTGGATAAGAATTCCTCTACTACTTTTTCTAAAGGAACTTCTGTAGTGTTTTGATTATGATTTTGTATAGGTTGTTCTATAATACTTTCATTATTTTCAGTATTTGAAGTATTATCATTACTAGAGTTTGATGGTTTTGATGATTCACTTTCCATCATCTTAGCAAAATCTTCGAAACTTGGCAATTTAGAAGTAGCCATATTGATATATTTTTAAAAACTAAATGATTTTATTAATAATAATAATTTATTTGATATGACTTAAGTTAAATTATAGGAAAAATTTTGTAAAATAATAATTAAAAATATTATTGTGCAATTTCTATAACAACTCTGTTATCTGATCCTTTAGATAATATTGAAGTATTCACATTAATTTCCAATGTATCATCTGCCTCAATAGTAATACATGTTGTTGTTCTACTAACACAATTAAATCACCATCATTAGGAAATACTGTATTTACTCCTCTATTATCAGTACAAGTAACTCTATAATAGTCGTAATTTGTTGTTTTTTTCCAGATGTATGTATTGTTATTACTAGTTTAACTTCCAAAAAACTTTGATTATTTCGTGCAACATCATTTGTAAAAATAATATATTATTTACGCAACAATCGTTAGAACGCCACTATTACTCCAGATGTCGCCACTTGATAAACCACTTGCTGATGTTGGTATATTAGCCAAATTAACTACACTACCACCAACACTTAAATTACCAGCAACTGTTGTAGTAGAACTCGCCTCATCAACACCTCCTTCTAATGTTAATACTGTATCAACCCCCCCATCACCAGTACAAGCAACACCGATAGTCATTGTTCCTTTCTCACTTCCACTAGCAACAGCCGAAGATATGACTTTAATTTCACCAAATGTTTTGTTTGTTGGTGAGTCATCATCATCATTCCCATTGAATATAATAGTTCCACATACATCATTATTCTGTCCATCAACAAAACTACCACCTGAGTATCGAGACTTACTAAATTTTAAAATAGGTCCTGTAGCATCATCTGATTGACTATTTATAAGAACAACAGGGGTCCCTGTAGACTGAGACAAGAAAATTGCTTCTTGTATTCCCATAAATAGGGTTGGTGCTGATAGGGTAATTGACCCTGGCGATTGTATGGCAATCCCACCAGGTGTTCCACCAATATACTGATCATCAGTTATCCAAGTAATGTTCTTGTAAGAAGCCATATCAATATCACCCTCTATATCCAAATCAACACTACAGGTAATTGACCCTGTAACATTAACACCAGCAGACACATCAAGATTACCAGTAATCGTAGTTGTTCTACTAGCATCTGTATCATGACCTGTCATAGTTAGTATAGTCTCACCATATGTTCCGCTACTATTATGGTCTGATGATATAGTCAATACTCCATTAACAGATTTTAATCTCCAACCATCACCAGCATCACCTGCATTATCACTAATCAATGTTAAATAAGCTTCTCCATCAGTTGTATTAGTTGATTTTACTGTTAAATCAGAATGTGCTGTATGTGTTACTAACATTGATGGTGTATTAATTGTAGTATTACCAGACCCAGATGTTATAGAAACAGCAGCAGCACTTGTAATATTAACAGCACCTGCTGTTGAAGTTAAAGCAATAGTAGAAGCATTCGTAAGTTGTGGAGTATCTATAGAAGGTGTTGTGATTTTTGTTGTGAAAGTTGGGTCATCAATATTTGATTTCAAATCTATATTACCTTGGAGATCAGCGTCAGCATCTTCTCTAGCACTAATCTCATCATTGACGGAAGATATAGTTGCTTTGTCGTTAAGAGATGACTGTATTGATGTATCCGTATTTTGTAAAGTAGTTATATCACTTTGTATTGTTGATAATATATTAGTTCCGTTTATTTTCACCTCTTTTCCACTTGCCAAATTAATATCACCAGATGTTTCTATATCACCACATCTAACAGTTGCTCCAGCATCAGATGCCATATAAATATCTGTAACAGAAGCATTACCTATTACTACTGTATTATCACCTATACCTGTTGTTCCACTACCAATAACAATTTGATTTGTACCTGTAGCACTACTTGGGTCTGAATTATAACCGACAATCACATTTTCCGTTCCAGTTGTAATAGCATCACCAGAACGACTACCAATTAATGTGTTGTATTGTGATGCTCCTTGGACATTGAAACCTGATTTATAACCGAAACACGTATTTTCATGACCTGTTAAAGCAACTATTGACCAATTTGAATTACCACTTTCCTGCCCTACAAATGTGTTTTTACTACCTGTAGTTATTTTTTGTCCTGTGTATGTTCCTACACAAATATTTTCAGTTGGTGTTGTTGTGGAATAACCAGCACCATTTCCAATATAAATATTATGATAACCTTCTGTTAAAGTATAACCTGCTTCTGTTCCAACAGCAATATTTTGATAACCTGTAGTAATCCCTTGTCCTGCTAAAGAACCTAATAATATATTTTTATAACCCGAATTTATAGCAGTTCCTGAATTATAGCCAATTGCTACATTATGGTCGCCAGTTGTTATAGCATCTAAAGAACCTATACCAACTGCAGTATTCTTTTCAGCAGTATCAGTAGTAGAACTTGGGTCATTTCCTAACCAAATACTATTATTTTCAATTAATCCAGTTAATGATGAGCCTGATAGCGTAATACCATTTGTCCATGATAATGTTCCACCACCATCGGTTTGTAGTAATTGGTTAGCATCTCCATCGGTTGTTGGTAATGTTAATGTGTAATTTGCTGATAATGTACCTGGTGCTTGAATTTGAGTATAATTAGTGCTGTCATTGTCATATATTTGTAGAATACCTGGTGTTGATGTATCAACTCCTTTGAATTTACTAGTTCCATTGACTGAAAGTTCTAATGGACTAATATTACCGTGATAAAAATATGCCATATTACTCTTTTATTTTAATTTAGTATTCTAATTTAGTATTTTAATTTAGTATTTTTAATATTTATATAAAATGAATATATTTATGTGGTTAAATATACTACTATTAGATTGAAAAAAATTAAATTTAAAATTAAATTGTTATTAGTTTTATGGTGAATTTGCTATTAAAGTGGCTACTTGTGATTTAAGAGTTGCTACATCACTTTCTAATGCAGTGGCTTTAGTTTCTAATGTTGCGACTTTAGTTTCTAATTCAGTTTTATCTGTAATTAATTTTTGAATAGCACCAATACTCATTAAATTAAGTTTATTGTAGTCAATTACTTTAACGTCATCATACTCTTTGCCATAAATGTAAATTTCGTCATCATCGTCATCTATTACCGTGTCTATTTCAACTTCATTTCCAACAACATTAACAACAGATGCTATCAGATTATCATCTCTGTTATTGTTAGTTTTGTTCTGATACAATATTTTTAGTTTATCTCCAATTGCTATATCACCAATTGATGTTAGAACGAATTTTTTGTTGTTGTAAACTACCATTTCCATAATAGTAGGCAAAACATCAGTTATTTCTGATACACATTCTGGGTAAAACAATTCAACTTCTTGTGCTTTGACTCCCAAATATTGGGGACCATAATCCAATTCCCGTTTTAATTTGTAATTGTAAATTATGATTTGACTTATCTTATCAAATGCTTCTGTGGTTTGAAGAGTTATGAAATCCTTTTTCATTCTTTCATCCGAAAAAACATTTACCTCTGTAGCTATCATGGGACCATCACATCCAATACGAAGAGTGTTCCTGGTCGTTATTGACCACCCAAGCGTAGGTCCGGGTATAAACCAACTGTATTCTAAATACTGATTTGTTCCATGTCCTCCTTCAACCCATAATTTGCAATTTTTTGTAAATGATGTAGCACCTACTAAAACATTACCAGCTATCATTGTGGTCGATGATGCTGCTGCTGCACCACCCGTAATAGTTAATACTGTATCAACCCCTCCATCACCAGTACAAGCAACACCAATTTCTATTTTACCTTTTTCACTTGTTGTAGCAGTATCTACTGCGGTTCCTATAATTGTAGCAAAAGATTGATTGGTTGGCGACGAGCCGTCATCATCATTGGCATTAAATGCGATTGTTCCACATACATCAGTGTCGCTACCTGCTGCTGTTCCATTTGCATTATTTAATAATAAAGTAGGTCCAGTGGTATCCGCATTTGTATTTTTGATTTCCAATACAGGTTTAGCAGATGTAGAAGATTGGAATATAACACTTGGAGCATCAAATGTCATGGATGTATCAGCATTAACTACTAATGTATCATCCGTTTCAATAGTTATACCAGTTGCTGTTCCACTAATATATTGGTTATCATCTACCCAAGTAATCTTCTTACCAGTTGCCATATCAATATCACCCTCAATATCTAAATTACCTGCTATTGTTGTAGTAGAACTAGCCGCATCAACACCACCAGTAATAGTTAATACCGTATCAACCCCCCCATCATCAGTACAAGCAACACCAATAGTCATTGTTCCTTGTTCGCTTCCAGATGTAGCAGCAGTTGCTACTACTTTAACTTCAGCAAATGTTTTGTTTGTTGGTGTGCCATCATCATTCGCATTAAATGCAATTGTTCCGCATACATCTCCATTTTGTCCGGAAATACCAGCTCTAAGATTTCTTAAAATAAGAGACCCACCTGTAGAGTTATTACCGTAATTAGTAATATAAACATATGGTCTATTGCTTATATCAGACCATATTTCTGTATCTACTGCTATTAATTTTATACTATTTCCTCTTAATGTCATACTTCCAGGAGATGCCTTTATATAACTATCATTACCCGTTCCTGTATATGGACCCCATTCTAAATATTTATTTGTTGCTAAAGTCATATTATCGGTAATACTAAGGTTGCCATCACTACTAAGTGTCATATTCTCCGTTAAAGTGCCATTTAAACTTGTGGAAAATACCATATTGGAGTCTTGTGTAGTTCCAGTAGCAGTGAAAGCTTCATTCTTTTTAACAGCAATCTTTCCAGCATCTACCACAGTTCCACCTGTATCTTCTAAATCAAACTCCAATGAAACTATACCTGTTGTATTATTAGCATCACTCTGATTAATTAGTTTCAAAGCAACAAATTCACCATCTACATCTTTAGATACTGTAAATGTATCTGTTGAACTGCTAATACTCGCCACCGCTTCCCAACCTGGAACAGCACCATTTAATGTAAGAACATGATTATCACTACCACTACCAACTGCTATTCTTGTTAACACACCACTAGCATTCCTATAATACATATCTCCTGAAGCATCAGAACCTTGTGTAATACAACCAGTGATTGTAATATCACCATCGATAGTTGTTGTAGCTGATGAAAAAGTTTTATCCCCTGTAAATGTTTGAGTTCCACTAAGATATGCTGTATCAACATCTAAATAAGCAGACGCGATTGCAGTCCCTTCCCATACACCTGTTCCAATAGTTCCAACACTTGTTAAACCCGACACGACTACATTTGAACCTAAACTTGTTGCAGTTAAAACATCAATATTATTTATTTTATATGTTTTACCATTCGCAATATCAATATCACCAATAACGTTAAGACTACCATCACTACTAAGTGTCATATTCTCCGTTAAAGTGCCATTTAAACTTGTGGAAAATACCATATTTGAGTTTTGTGTTGTTCCAGTAGCAGTGAAAGCTTCATTCTTTTTAACAGCAATCTTTCCAGCATCTACCACAGTTCCACCTGTATCTTCTAAATCAAACTCCAATGAAACTATACCTGTTGTATTATTAGCATCACTCTGATTAATTAATTTCAAAGCAACAAATTCACTATCAATATCCTTTGTAATAATAGAACTAGCACTTGGATTTAATGTAATATCACCAGTACCAGACGTTATAGAAACAGCAGTGGCACCAGTAGCATTACCAAGAGTAATAGTTCTAGAAGCTCCTCCAGTCCCAATATTAATAGCTTGTGCGTCAGCATCATTACCAATACTAATAGCACCAGCACTAGAATTCAACTCTAATATACCACCCGCATCTAATAATAAGGTATCATCTGAATTAATAGTAATATCACCTGTATCAGTGGATGCTAATGCTATACTACCAGTGCCAGATGTTATAGAAACAGCAGTGGTAGTGTTATTATTACCAATATTAATTATATCGGGAAATCCTCCTGTGCCAATTGATATAGTCCTTTTACCCTGTGTTCCGATATTAATAGGTTGGTCAACATCATCATTACCAATACTAATACTTCCACCACTAGAGTTTAATGAAACACCACCTGCACTACCAACTATATGACCACCAGTACCAGATGTTAGTGATAAAGCCGTGCTAATGTTATTATTACCAATAACAATAGTTCTAGCAGCACCACCTGTTCCAACATTAATATTTTGGGCATTAGTATTATTACCAATACTGATATCACCAGCACTAGAATTCAATACAAGATTACTAGATGCGTCAATAGTAATACCACCTGCGTTGGAAGTTAAAGCAATTGCCGAATTAGAGGTTCCAGCATCATTAACAACTGTAATAGTTTGTAATGCTCCAGCATCAGCGTGTAATTTAATAATATCAGCATTATTATCGGAAGACTGAACTGTTAATCCATTTAATGTTCCAACACTAGTTAAACTAGACCCAACTACACCTGAACCTAATGAGGTAGATGTTAAAACATCTGTATTATCAATTTGATAGGATTTGCCATTTGCCAAATCTATACCAGTAGTATCAACAGAAGCTATGTTAGATGTTGCTGTAATAAAGGTTGTTCTATCTGCCGATACTAGATTAATAGTTCCATCTGATGTTGCTGTTAGGGTAGAAGCAGCATTGGAAGCAATATGAATGCCACTGCTACGAAATTGTGCTTGACCAGATGCTTCTATACGTAGATTAGTACCATCGAATAATAAATTTGGTTCTCCGTTTATTTCATTTAAATTATTAGATGTGATAAGTCTGTTATCTGCTCCATTTGATAATGTTGATGCAGAAGTCCAAGTTAGAGCTCCACTACCATTTGTTTGTAAAAATTGGTTAGCATCTCCATCATTCGTAGGTAATGTTAATGTATAATTTGTTGATATTATAGGAGGTGCTTGTATTTGGGCGTAATTAGTACTATTATTATCATATACTTGTAGAATACCAGGAGTAGATGCTCCAACTCCTTTAAATTTGCTTGTTCCATTGACTGAAAGTTCTAATGGACTAATATTACCTTGATAAAAATACGCCATATTACACAAATTTTTATTATTTATTATTAATATTATTAATTTTAATATATTTCCCCTAATATTCCTAAAAATATTATTTTACTTAAATTACTTAAATTACTTAAAGTAAATAAAAATTAAGAAAAATAGAATTTAGATAGAATTTAATCCAATATAATTATTTATCATACTTAATATTAATCCGAACATACCGTAATAATGTCTATTATTCCAATCTTTACTATCATATTGTATAAATAGCATCAATAATAATACGCCTGACGAAAAAACTAATTTGTTTTGTAAAATAAATTTGCTATTTTGTATATCATATTTGTTTGTATAGATTAAATATGTTGATTGTGTTGAATAGATACAAAATAAACCAAATATGCGTACCATATGTATATGAACATTATCTGGTTTTACGGTTGTCATAAAATGTAAAGCGAGTTTTGGTAATAATAAAAATATAAAACCAAAGATAGACCAAGATAGTATATCTATAATTAAAGTTTTTTGTAATAAAACTTCATTTTTTAATTTGATTATAGATTTTGTCATAATAATATAATTATTATTGAGTAATTTATTATATAATAAAGAATAAAATAAGATAGAGAATAAAAAAACAATCAAATACAAAAAATTAAGTAGTATATTTTCCTCCAGTATTGAGTTGTTGCCACTTATCTAAACCATTCGCAATATATATGACAGATACAGATTGACCATTGCCATCAAATTGTATATATCTAGCATTTCCAGTTGATATTAATAGATTATCCGCACCAAAATCTATAAATAAAACCACTCCAGAAGTAGCACCTCTATAAAATACTAAATTCATATGTTTTCCAGTTGATGAACTACCAATTGTAGCATAATAAGAACCTACAGAGAACCCAGTAAGATTGAAATACATAATAGAACCATCAACACCAATGGTAATTGCGTTTCCAGAACCTGACTCCCAATTTGATTGAGTACTAGAATCATAAATACTAATAGTATTGTTCTGATTACCACTTAAATCACCACCTTCGCTATTGTCGACATCAGCACCAGAGTTTTTGACAGCCCATTTATTTACACCATTACCAATATATACTAGTGAAGCACTTTGACCGCTTTGTGTAAATTTCAATGTTTGAGCATATCCACCACCAGTAGAAAGATTACTAGCACCGAAATCAATGCGAGTTTCTATAACCGATGATGCGTCCTTATCATACATAATATTCAAATTTTCTCCGTCTTGTCCTGCTGCTAAGGTAGAATAATAAGTACCGTTTGCTTTACCAGTCATATTAATGACGAATACCGCATTTGTAGGTGTTAAAGCAATCGAATTTCCCTCACCAGCAGTCCAAGAACCAGTTGCTTGAGTTTCTGTGCTAGTAATATAATATCCAGTGGTTTGAATTGATGTTGCTGCCGTTAAATAAATATTAGTCGCAGATATTTCCAAATCACCAGTATTACAATCTAGTTTAATATCACCAGCACCTTTGGATTTAAGAGTGAGACCAATATTTGTATCACTTCCTTCTGAATAGAGTAATACAGGCACATTTGTATTAGCATTTTTAACAGTAATGTAATTGACAGGTAATGTATCACTAGCAAAATTAATTAATTCGTCATTACTACTATCTACAATACTGTGGCTACCAACTATTAAATTGCCACCTAGTGTAATAGTTCCAGGTAGAATAGCATTTGTTTTATTATTCCATTTTGATGTGGTTGAGTTATATTGCATTAGTTGGTTATTTGCTAGACCAGAGAACTCAACATCACGTAGTTCATACAAATCATTTGATTCAACTGCTTCCCAATTACCAGCAGCATTATTTTTAAATTCAATCATGGTATTATCGTGATTATATCTAATGCCAACTCCACCATCTCCTTGGGTGGTTGTCATATTAATGTATCCATAATGATTACCGATAGGTTGTCCTAATACGGCAATATTAGATACAGTCAGTTGGGTTGAGGCATCTATTGGGTAATATGCGTCATTTATTTCTGATACTAGACTGCTATTTGTAATAAGTTGTTGTGTATTAAAATATAGATTGCTATTCTTACAATTTATGGGTCTGAATGTGCTATCAGTTCCAATATCTCTAATAAAGAGGTTGGCATTGTAGAAATGTGTTCCATCACTATCAGCAGCTACATTAGAATGATGAATTTGTAGAGTATCATTGAGGATTAATACCTTATTTTTCTTGGAACCACTTATAACAGTTTGTGGTCCTTGTATTTTATCAAATCTTTTAGTTCGAGTTGTCATATTTATTATTGTCTAGTTATTTTATATATTTTATATATTTTATATATTTTATATCTTGTTTTCTTTAATATACTTTTAATAATTTACTATAAATTATAATTCGAAATCTAAATGCGAAATTTATATTAATATTAATATTAAACTATTATTGTTATTTTCAACAATCTAGTTAAATAGATAGTGTAAAAAATTAACATAAATTAATATTAATATAAATTATATAAATTATATAAATAGAACTTCAAATATTAAAGAAAACAAGATATAAAATATATAAAATATATTAAAATAAAGATGGAAGGTTCAAAAACACAATTATCACTCGGAAATTATCTAATTGACGATAAACAAAACAAAATATCATTTTTTAGACACGGATATAAAAACTATCAAAATTTTGTTAGGGATACTAGATATATTCCCCTAAATAACGCATTATCATTCGGTTCAACTGGTTCAATTGACTTACATAAACAAGGTCATCTTGGGGATTTAATTACAAATATAATACTAGAAGTTGAATTACCATCACTCGAATCCACATCACTTAGTGGTAAAGGTGTTGGTTATTGTAATGGAATTGGTAATGCTTTAATTGAATCAATGGATTTGAAGATTGGTGGGAATTTAATAGACCGACACAGTAGTATTTGGATGGATATAAAAAGAGAATTATTCACCAAACCAGGAACATTAGCAATTCACAACGATACATTAAAGAAATACGCAGATGAAGATTATAATTGGGATACTTTTAGGAGTGGTGGAAAGATACATATACCACTGCAATTTTGGTTCTGTAATTATGGTTCTGGACAAAACAATACATTTGTATTACCCATTACTAGCATCAATAATCAAACAATAGAATTAACATTTAAAATAAGGAGTATTAACGACTTAATTAGCGTTCAAGATGATGGGAGTGGCACTTTAACTGATTCTTCTTATTCAATTGCTAATGCTACCTTGCTTGTTGATTATATTACATTGGAAAAAGAAGATAGAATAGAATTACAATCACAAAAACTACAAAATTATTTAATTACGCAAGTTCAGGAATTGACATTTGGCATTGAAGCATCTGCTACAAAATTAACAGTTAATGTTAAGGAATTACGTTATCCAGTAAATGAACTTATTTGGGTTATTAGGAGAAATGATGCTGCTACTACCAATGAATACTTTAAATATGGAGACAGTTTAGGAGATGATACTAATAATCCAATTACAAAAGTTCATATTAAGTTTGAAAATAGAGATAGATTACCTGAACTTAATGCTGAGCATTTTACACATATCGAACCTCTGAAAGTTCATAATCAATACCCGAAAGGGAGACATATTCACTGTTATAGTTTCGCAATTGACCCTGAAAATTTCGCACAACCTAGTGGAGTATGTAATTTTAGTGGATTACATAATATGCAAATGGTATTCACATTACGTAGTGGGCTAGGTGCTAGTACATTATATTTGTTTGGGGTTAATTATAATGTGCTAAAAGTCTCACAGGGAGGAGCACAGGCTGGTTCTGCTTGGTTATTACACACTTTGTCTAAATCTACACCAACTGTATTGGATAAAACCAATAGAGAGGTATGTTCATAATTGTATTTTATTCAATGTGTAGTTCGAATATTAGAGGATTTTTTTGTTTTAAGG
>Ga0181597_10001279_pt1 | contig 28378 bp, 7 predicted proteins | sample 041ome_5_FD_148647 | JGI IMG/M metagenome (GOLD analysis project Ga0181597, IMG submission 148647) | Coastal salt marsh microbial communities from the Groves Creek Marsh, Skidaway Island, Georgia - 041403US metaG (spades assembly) | ecosystem: Environmental > Aquatic > Marine > Intertidal zone >...
TGCGTAGCGGCGGCTGGCGAGTGTGGCACCAACACCTTTGTCGAAGTGGGCCCGCAACCGATACTGACGTCTCTGGCACGCCGGACGCTGGAAGCACGTACTGGCATTTTGGCCCCATCTCTGCGCCAGCGATCCGATGATCAGCGCCAGGTTACGGAAGCTCTCGCGACGCTCTACACCGCAGGAGTGGACATCAACTGGAGGGCTGTATGCCAGCATCGAGGACATGCTCGCGCAGCGTTGCCGGGTTATCCCTTTCAACGCCAGCGATTCTGGAACGAAACACACACCGCACCCATTCGCTCCGATCGAGCGGCGCATGCGCAAAAGCTATTCTCTGATGACGATCACCCGCTGCTAGGCCAGCGGGTGCCGCTAGGCGATGTAAAGCAACACACCTGGACTAAGCGCGTCGATATCGAAACGGTGGACTGGCTCATTGACCACCAGATCGATGGCACGGTTGTTTTTCCGGGCATGGGCTTCATCGAGAACGGTCTCGCTGCCGCCAGCGAGGCGCTGGACGAGAAGAGCCTGCAACTCTTCGACATCACCTTCGATCGCCCACTCGTGTTGCACGCTCACGAACACTGGGACCTTCAGGCCCAAGTGACCCGTGAGGGTCGGGGCGCGCGGGTGCATCTTTACAGTCGGGAAGGAGGCTCCGTGGGCGAATGGGCGCACCACTGTTCTATGAACGCCCGCCCCCCTGACACCATAGACCCTGTAATCACCAGCGGGGACCGCGCGAAGGTCATGGCGCGCTGCAGCACAGCGGTATCCGCCGCCGACTTTTATGAACAGTGGGATAGACGTGGCAATCACTGGGGCCCTGGCTTTCAGGGCATCGTGGAACTCCGTACCGCGGCGGGTGAGGCCATCGCCCAATTGCAAGCGCCAACAAATATCGCAGCGCAATGCGCTCTTCATCCCGCTCATCCGGCCATACTCGACGCCTGTGTTCAAACGTTGGCGGCCACCGTGGGCGAAAGCCGAGCCGGCTCCTTCGTCGGCAAGTCAATCGGAAGCATGCGAGTACACTCGCAGCTCGGAGAAAGCCCCCTGTGGAGCCACGCGGTGCTGTCCAGCGCGCTGACCTCCGGGACCCGCACCATTTCCGGAGACGTATTCGTTACGGACCGGGACGAACAGATAGTTATCGAGATGCGCGACGTCCGGTTCGAATTCTTAGACGTCACGAGCCCGGCTGCGCGCATACCAGAACTCTGGACGCATGATACCGAATGGACCAGCGTCGCCGCAGGATCCGACATGGTATTGCCCAGCAGTTGGCTCATAGCTCATTGCGACGAAGACCAGAAAGACGCGGAGCTCGTGCGAGCGGCCCTCGAAACCATCGACAACAGGGCCCGTCTCGTGTCACTAGGCCCAGTCGAGGACAGCATGCACGGCATCGCCGACCGCCTTCATGCTCTGATTCTGGCCGCAAGCAACGTTGTGGAGCGTTCCGCGGATTCACCCGAAAATCTCATGATGCTGACCCGCGACGCCTGGCATCTGCCCGGTGACGCGCCAACGGTATCGCCCTTCGGAGCAGCTGTCTGGGGGCTGGGACGTACACTTGCGGCGGAACATCCCGAACTCGCCTTGACCCTGGTGGATCTTGATCCGGCGCACCGCGAGGCCAATTTCGTCCAACTGGCCGCACATCTTGCCGGCACTGCGGCCGAGAATCAGCTTGCTATACGTGATCAGAACTTACTCGTACCGCGGCTCTCGCGAAAATCTGTTTCCCATGACGACGAGTTTCAGATACGTGCCGATTCAACCTATCTAATAACGGGCGGGTTCGGTGCGCTGGGTTTACGCGTCGCACGTTGGCTGGTCGGGCACGGTTGTCGCCACGTGGCACTGCTGGGTCGAACCGCGCTGCCAGCCCGCGGCGGCTGGCACGAATGGGACCCCGCCTCCGACATGGGTCGGTGCATCGCTGACATTCTCGCCATGGAAGCGCTCGGGGCGCGAGTGCACGCAGTGACACTTGACCTCACTGATACCTTGTCACTGGAATCATGGCTGGCCCAGCACCGCCGAGAGATGCATCCACCCATTCGAGGGGTCATTCACGCGGCTGGACACATCGAGCAATCGCCATCACTCGAGCTGGACCGAGCAACACTGAGGGAACACCTAGCGGCCAAGCTCGGCGGCGCACACACGCTCGACAAACTGTTCGCGGACGATGAGCTTGAGGCTTTTGTGCTCTTTTCTTCTGCCTCGGTCGTGCTTGGATCACCGGGGCTTGCCGCATACGCCGCCGCGAACAGCGGGCTCGATGCGCTGGCAAGTCTGCGCCGCGCACGAGGCGGGGCTGCCCTCAGCGTTCAGTGGGGTGCGTGGTCAGGTGGTGGCATGGCCGACGCTGCCATCGTGGCGGCCGGAAGTGCCCGCGCGGTCGACACAATCGAACCTGACGAGGCCTTGCGTTTGCTCGACACACTCTGGCAAAGCCCCAGCGCGGTAATGGCCGTCCTTCCTATGGACTGGAAATCATGGGAGTCGCGCTACCCATCACTCGCGAAGACCCCGTATCTGTCGCGGCTAATACGACAGGTCGAGACAAAGACGGACGATGCTTCAATCCGCCGTGAACTTGCCGCCAGTCCACCTCAAGACCGCCTTAAAGTGGTCACGCGTTGGCTTGTCAGTCAGGTAGCTCAGGTCCTGCGAGCCGACGAGTCAACCATAGATCCTAATCAGCCCCTTACCGGCCTGGGGTTGGATTCGCTGATGGCACTTGAGATACGGAGCCGCATCCAGGAAGGACTGAGCGTCTCTGTTCCACTGGTAGAAATGGTTCGCGGGGCAACCATCGAGCAGATCGTTAGCTTGATTGAACAACGCTCAGAAGAAGCTCTCGTCACGACCAACGTCGCAAGGGTGCCATCGGAGGAAATCGGCGGACGTCCCTGGCCTCTATCCCATGGCCAGCAAGCGCAGTGGCTGTTGCACTCGTTAAACCCGGGTAGCGCCTCATATCACGTGGCCTTCTCCGCTCGGGTGACTTCCACAGTAAACATTCCTGCCATGCGCCGCGCCTGGCAGGCGCTTCGACACAAACATGTGATGCTGCGCACGCGTTGGACCCGTAACGAGGACGGGTTGGCGCAGCAGGTTAATGACGAGTTCGCGGAGTCCTTCGAAACGGCAAGCGGATATTCGACCCAACTCACCATCGAGTCCGATCTTCTCGCAGCTTACCGTCGGCCGTTCGACCTGGAGCAGGGCGAAGTTGCACGCCTACATCTTTTCACCCGCAACGAAACTGACCACACGCTCTTGCTCGTGGCCCATCACATAGCCTGTGATGGCTGGTCCCTGTGGATTCTTCTGGACGAGCTAAAGAGCATGTACGCATCCGAACATGCCGGGCGCCCTGAACCGCTTGAGGCCCCCGAGCAGTCCTACATAGACTTCGTCAACTGGGAACACTCTTTACTTTCGGGTCCCGAAGGTGACAGGCAGAGGAAATACTGGGGCGAACGTCTCGCTGGCGACTTGTCTGCTGTTGACCTCCCGGTGGACAGGGATCGTCCCACATTACAAACCGGGCGTGGTGCCTCCCACTCGTTTCATCTACCGGCGACGCTTCGAGAGACGTTAATGGGTCTGGCTGTGGCGCAAGACGTCACCGTCGTGACTGTGTTTGCGGCAGCCCTCGCAAGTCTGCTGCACCGCTATTCGGGCCAAAGTGATCTGCTGATAGGGATGCCCGCTACAGGGCGTACCGAGGGCGCGTTCACCGGGGTCGTGGGCCACTTCGTCAATCAAGTGGTCTTGCGCACCGATCTACATGGTGACCCGGGCTTCCTGACCGTACTGGCACGGACCCGTGATGCGGTCTTGGAAGCCATGGACTCGCAGAACCTGCCATTTGTGGACATCGTGAATCACCTTCGACCGGATCGGGCAGCCGGGCTCTCACCTCTCTTTCAAGTTAATTTCGTCTATCAGCGCGCACAGCAGGCTGGCGAACTTCTGGAGCTCATGAGCTCAACCGATCCTGCACTCTCAGTCGACTGGGGAGGACTGCAACTGCGTCCACATACCCTGCGCCAGCAGGAAGGTCAGTTCGACTTAACCGTGGAGGTTATGGACACCGGGACATCCTTGTCAGGCGTCGTGAAATACAACCCGGATATGTTCGACCCCGAGACCATTACCCGATTCGAATCACACTATATGAATCTATTGACATCGGCAGCGCACACACCCGAGCTCACTATCAGCCAACTACAGCTTCTTTCGAGCGACGAGTCGGTTTTGGCCCTGTCGCATTGGAGCGGGGGCAAAGAGGAATGGCCCATCACCGATTGTTTGCACCATGCCTTTGAACGGGTCGCTCACGCCGCGCCGGGTGCCATCGCTCTGCTGCACGACGGCCGGGAACTTACCTACGCCGAATTGAACAGGAAAGCCAATCAGATTGCAGCCCTTCTCGGACGCGAAGGCGTTGGGCGAGAGAGCATCGTTGCCCTCCTATTCGAGCCGGGCATGACTATGGTCTGCGCCATCCTTGGTGTTATGAAAGCCGGAGGCACCTATCTGCCTCTGGACCCAAGCCACCCGGACGAGCGTATCGAATTCATGCTCGATGACTCGGGTGCGAGGATCCTACTAACGCAAGGCGGCCTCGCCGACCGCCTTGCCGATCATGGCCGCCTGACCATGGACCTCGAACGAGAAGCCAGCGCGCTTGAAGCAGAACCAGGTCATGATCTCGACGTGCCCCTGAGCCCCGCTAACAGCGCGTACTGCATCTATACCTCGGGTACCACTGGGCGGCCCAAGGGTGTACTGGTCGAACACCGTCAGGCCGCACGGCTCTTCCAAGCTACCAAGCGTCAATTCAGCTTTACCTCAGACGATGTGTGGACGCTGTTTCATTCTTACGCGTTTGACTTCTCCGTTTGGGAAATCTGGGGTGCTTTGCTTCATGGTGGACAATTGCTAATTGTGCCCCGCAACGTTGCGCGCGACCCGGACATTTTTCATGCTCAGGTGTGCGAGTACGGTGTCACCGTACTCAATCAGACGCCCTCCGCATTCCGCGAATTCCAACTTGCGCACGAACGCTCTCCGGAACGAGACAGCTCGGCTCTGCGCCTGCTCATCTTCGGTGGAGAAGCTTTAGACACCCGCACGTTGCGCGGCTGGAAAAGCGCTGCAAACGGTCTTCCGAGCATCGTGAACATGTACGGTATAACCGAGACGACAGTTCATGTGACCCAAACAATCGTTGATCCTAGCGGGTCGGAGCAACACTGCGATATCGGTGTTCCGCTCTCCGACATGCAGGTCTACTTACTGGATGCGCACATGCAACCCGTACCGGTGGGCATACGCGCCGAGTTGTACGTGGGCGGGGCTGGCGTCGCGCGCGGCTACCTGGGCCAACCCGCCCTGACCGCTGAGCGTTTCGTGCCCCATCCCTTCTCCATTTCCGCCGGCGCGCGGCTTTACCGTACAGGCGATCTCGGGCGGCACCGCTCCGACGGCAGCATCGAATACCTGGGGCGTATCGACCGCCAAGTGAAGATACGCGGCTTCCGTATCGAACGAGGTGAAGTGGAAGCCAGACTACGAGCCATGAACGGCGTCCATGATGCAATTGTCTGCGCACTCAAAGGCGCTGGGGGCGAGGATGCGCTTCACGCTTATGTCACCCTCAGCCCTGGCACCTCGCCCGACACTCTGGAGCTGCGCACGCAACTGCGTGCAGCTCTGCCAGAGCACATGGTTCCCGCTGTCATTCATACGCTGGAAACGTATCCGCTCACCATCAACGGGAAGATCGATGAGGAGGCCCTTGCGCTGCTTGGCACTTCCCCAACCGAGGCAATCGAGGCAGTCGTGCCTGCCCTGTCGTCCAACGATAGTGAGGCCGCAGTGGCTGAGGTCTGGCGAGAAATTTTGGGGGTGGAGAGTATCGGGCGATTCGATAATTTCTTCGATCTGGGGGGCCATTCCCTGCTCGTTCCTCGAGTCCATCGCCTCCTCAAGGATCGTTTTAACAAAGACATTTCCATGGTCGACATGTTCCGTCATACCACCCTGGCGGACCTCGCCACACATCTTCACGGTGAGGAGAAGTCCCGTGACCCGTTAGCGCTGAGCGAGGATCGTGCGAAAATGCGCCAGGTGAGGCGCACGGGCCGAACGCACGGAAAGCTCCCTTCGTGACAACAGGCGCACCTAATTCTGCTGAGGACAAAATTGCTATTGTTGGGATGGCTTGCCAGGCTCCGGGCGCTCCGGATCTGGAAACCTTCTGGCGGAACGTCGTCAATGGCGTCGATTCCATCGAGACGCTGTCTGATGACGAGTTGCGCACTGCCGGCGTTCCGGAATCCTTGGTTAAAGACCCGCAGTACGTGCGTTCAGGTGGTTTCGTCGCCAATGCCGATCGGTTCGATGCCGGTCTGTTTCAGTGCACGCCGCGCGAGGCGGCCATGCTAGACCCACAGCATAGGTTGCTGCTCGAATGCGCATGGCATGCGCTCGAACACGCAGGTCATGGGCATCTGGCCACCTCAACGCGAACGGGGGTCTATGCGGGGGTCGCCAATAGCAATTACTACAGCACGCTGGTGCGCCCATCGCTGGACCCGCAGGATTCATCCGCGGCGTATCAAGCCTTGTTGTCCGGGGAACGCGACTTCGCGACAACCAGGCTGTCTTACTATTTCAACCTGACCGGCCCGAGCCTGGATGTTCAAACCGCCTGTTCTACATCTCTCGTTGCCGTCCACCTTGCTTGCCAGTCCCTCCTGTCCGGCGAATGTGACATAGCTCTGGCTGGTGGGGCAGCGGTGCGTATGCCGCAGCGCATCGGCTATCTCTACGAAGAAGGGATGATCCTCTCCCCGGATGGCCGGTGCCGCCCTTTTGATGCGCGCTCGAACGGAACGACTATCGGGAATGGTGCCGGCCTCGTTGTACTTCGACGGCTCGAGGACGCTCTGACGGACGGCGATACCGTACACGCCGTGATCCTCGGTTCAGCAGTGAACAACGATGGGTCGAGCAAGATCGGATATACGGCTCCAAGCATCGAGGGACAATCTGGCGTGGTGCTCGAAGCGCAACTCGTGGCAGGCGTAACAGCCGAATCGATAGGGTATGTCGAGGCGCATGGCACCGGCACCAGGCTAGGAGACCCGATTGAGGTTACCGCATTGACAGATGCATTCCGCCGTTCGACGACCGCCCGTGGTTTCTGCGCGCTAGGTTCGGTCAAAAGCAACATCGGACACCTCGACATCGCCGCTGGCGTGATAGGCCTTATCAAGGCTGCACTGGTGGTATCTCGCGGCACGATCCCTCCGATGTTACATTTTAGGGATCCCAACCCCGCCCTCTCGCTAGACTCTACGCCATTTTATGTTCCAGGTGTTGCCCGGACGTGGCCCACGCATCCCGTCAGGAGAGCAGGTGTCAGCTCGTTTGGTATCGGTGGCACCAACGCTCATGTCATCCTCGAGGCGCACGAGGACACGCGTCCCCCGGTCAGTCATAAACCTTTCGACGTGCTTGTCGTATCAGCCGCATCAGCGGCGGCCTGCCGTTCCACTGCCCACGCGTTGGCGGCCGGGCTTGAACTGGAGGACGCGCCAGCGTTGCCGAACGTTGCCTATACGCTCGCCGTCGGCCGCCGTTGGCTCGCGTATCGGCAGGCGGTCGCCTGTACCAGTCGCGCTGACGCTATTGAGCAATTGCGGGCGGCGTTCGAACCGGACGTAGCCGTCGATAACCTCGAAGTTGTGTGGGTTTTTCTTGATGATGCCGGCTCATACGCTGGTATGGGGCAGGATCTTGCCAAAGTAGAACCCGCGTATCGCACAGCCCAAACTGACGCATCTCTCGCTTTCTCGGCTTTTCCTCATGCGAGGCCAGAGGACATGGCGCTGTTCACCCTGCAGTATGGATTGACTGCTCTTTGGCGCGAATGGGGCGTGCAGCCCGTTACCATTCTGGGCCTCGGCACAGGTGAATACGCCGCAGGCGTGGCCGCTGGCGTGTTGACGCTTGACGACGCAGTGCGCTTGATCAGCGCCCGCGGCGATGCTGAGCGGTTTCAGGCTGAACTCTCCTGCACCAGACCATCGCAGAGCAAGGTGAACTGGCTATCGGCCCAGAACGGGCAATACACGCAAGGGCTTGCAGCTCGTGGCATCGAAGAGTGGCTGAGCCACCTCGAAGGGCGTTCGCATGCCCGAGTTGCACTTCGTGCACTTCTCGATGGCTCGGCTAAAGCGGTCGTCCAGATCGGTCCCGGAGATGCTATCACCGAATTTTCTCGAGGGTACGCTCCACCCTCAACAGTCATCGTAGGTTCGTGCCCTGGCAAGGCGAAGAATGAAAACTCCAGTATGGCCGATTCGGTCGCTGCGCTCTGGAAGGCCGGCGTTGACATCGATTGGGAAGGCTTCCACCGGCAGCGCGGCGGGCGGCGAGTGCCTTTGCCCCTCTACCCTTTCGACCGGGCCCGGCACTGGTTCGATACACCAACATCAGATACGAGCGCTTCGCCGCGCCCGGTCATCGCACCCGGGGTCAAGATCTACGCCCCCACATGGATGCGGATGCAGGGTCTTCCCAAGGACAATGGAATGAACGGGCAGGATCAGCACTGGTTACTCGTGGGCGACCTCCATGGTCTTGCGTCCAAACTAGACGAAAGACTGCGCCGGAGAGGTTCGTCCGTCGTGAGATCGCGTCTGGATTCAGGGGACCTCGAAGCCGTTCTCTCCATCAATCGTGCACACCGCGTGGTCTATTTAGACGCGAACTACGATGGTATCGTTCGGCTGGGGCAGTTGCTCATATCCACGGGCATCGCTTCGAAGCACACGTCAAGCCTGATCGCCGTGACTGAATCCCTCCACCTGGTCAGCGGTGTCGAGGCAAGCGACCCGAGGCGGTCTCTGGCGTTGGGGCCCCTACTCGTCCTGCCCCAAGAACATCCGGAAATCCACTGCCGTAACATCGACATTGCTGGTAATCGGAGGGAGGACCTCGCCGCTCGTCTCTGCGACGAATGCGTCGTTGACGATGCGCCAGGGATCCTCGCTATCAGAGACACTCACCGCTGGCGCATGAGCGCGGAGCCTGTCGATCCGATACCTTCAGTATCTATCGTTGCGAGCGAAGATGAGGCGCCGGTCTATCTGATTACGGGCGGCATGGGCAAGATCGGTCTTGCGCTAGCCAGGCATCTCCAGAAGACGGAGGGAGCAAAGGTCGCACTCATTGGCCGACAAAGGCTTTCGGCGCTGCTGGATCCAGTGCAAGACGAAGACGAAATGGTAACCTTCGACATCGATGATATTGACATGGAGACGCAGGCCGAAACGAGTTCCGGTCCTCGCGACCTATGCGCTGCTGATACGCTGCTGATAGAGGCCGACGTGAGTGATGAGTATGCACTTCGACGCGCGTTCGCCGCGGCAGAAACAGCGTTCGGGCGCGTCGACGTCATCGTCCATGCCGCGGGCGCTGCGGCCAGAGAAACCTTTACCCCCTTCGAAGACCTATCACCTGCTGTAGCGGCGCGACATTTTTCTCCAAAAGTTAATGCCGTCGACGTGCTGTGCGCTATAGCACGTGAGAAGCCGCTGCGTGCATGTGTGCTCATGTCATCGCTTGCAAGCTGTCTCGGCGGCTTGGGTTTCGCCGCGTATGCAGCCGCGAATGCGTATATGGATGCGGTAGCTCAACGTGAGGACGGGGTTAACGGTGTGCGCTGGGTAAGCATCGGCTGGGACGCCTGGCAACCACCTGATAATGCCTTCCCGAAGGGTCGAAACGGCACTGCGCTCACAGGGGCTATTTCTGAAGACGATGGCGCGGCCGCATTCTCCCGCATACTCGCGTCCAATGCGGGACCCAATGTGCTGGTTTCTGCTACAGAACTTTTGAATCGCTTGAACCAGAGCGCACCGGCGGAGGCGGCATCCCGGCGCGATAAGGTCTCCCGGGTACTGTCTGACCCCGTCCCTCCAAGTGCGGATGAGCTGATCGCTTCAATCTGGTGCGAGCTTCTTGGTTTGGACAAGGTCGATCCCGACGATGACTTCTACGACCTCGGCGGTAATTCGCTGCTCGCCACCCAGGTAGCTGCCAGATTGCGCCGGGCATTCGGAATAGAACTGTCGGTACAGGTCGTGTTCGAGGAAACCACGGTGGAGAGCCTGGCTCGGCGTATAGAGGCGCTCGGTGCGAGCGAATCCGAGCAACCAGGCGAGACGAACTAATGAACACTGAGGACCAATTAGCAAGCGAGCTCATCGAGCGCCTCGCCGGGCTTGGTATCGAGGTGCAGGCGCGAGGTGACCGCTTGCTCTGTCACGGTTCGCGAAAAGTCGTAACACAAGAAATTCAGCGCGAGCTGGCATTGCGAAAACGCGAAATCCTCGCATTTTTGCAGCCCTCGACCGTACCTGCGGTGGATGACCACCCACTGTCATTCGCACAGCAACGGCTATGGTTTCTTGACCAGATGCAACCTGGCAGCGTCAGCTACTCGCTATCTATGGCACAGTATCTTTTCGGCCCCCTGGACACTCAGGCACTCGGCCGCGCCGTCACGGGCCTTGTCCGTCAACATGAGACACTGAGGTGTATTTTCCCAGTGGTCGATGACGCGCCGGTTCAGCGCGTGCTGCCGCCATTTGAAGCTGAAGTTTCCATAGTTGATCTGCGCCATTTACCTTCCGAAACCCGTGACCGAGAGGCACAGCGGCTCGCCCGCGTGGAAACAGAGAAGCCCTTCGATCTGGCAGTGGGCCCTCTCCTTCGGCTCAGTGTCTATCAACTCGATGAGTGGTCCCACATTTTTGTGCTGGTCGTGCACCACATGATTGCGGACGGCTGGTCCGTCGCATTACTCGGCCGTGACCTGTCTGCCTTTTATGCGGCCGAGGTCGAAGCTGCACGCCCCCCCCAAATGGTCGCAACACCTTCAACGCGATATACCGACTACTCAGGCTGGCAGCGAACAGCATTGGAAGGACAAGCTTTTCAGGACGACCTACGCTACTGGACCAAGCACCTAGCCGACGCCCCTCGTATTCTCGCGCTACCTCTGGACCGCCCTCGCCCACCGCTGCCGTCTTACCGCGGTGGGAGAATCGAGTTCCTATTGGATGCTGTCCCAACCGCTGAGCTGCGCAAACTCGCCCGCCATGCGGGCGCCAGTCTGTACATGCTCTTGCTGGCAGTTAGCAGTGTTCTGCTGGCCCGCCAAACCCGCGAGACCTGCGTGACTATCGGCTGTCCCGTGGCGGGGCGTGACCGAGAGGAATGGGCCGAAGTGGTTGGCTGTTTCGTCAATACGTTGGCACTAAAGGTCGACTTGACTGGGGACCCGACCTTTATGGAGTTGCTTCGCCGGGTGCGCGAGACCTCGATTGCAGCATATGAGCATCAAAACACCCCCTTCGAACAGGTGGTCGAGGCCCTTCAGCTGGAACGCGATCTCAGCAGAAACCCGCTTGTGCAGGTCTCTGTTGGCTTGCATAACGCGCCCGGTCAGACACCACTGGCCACGTTCCCATTACCGGGGCTTAAAGCAACTCCAATCGATCTCGGCGCAGGCACCGTTCGTTTCGACCTGGAGCTAGATATTTGGGAAGTGGCAGATGGCCTCCACATCCGTATGCAGTATGCCCTCGATCTCTTTGATGAGCCCACTGCGGCGCGTATAGCTTCGGAGCTCGAGGTGTTGCTGGGCGAGGTCGTTGCGGATGCTGAGAGACCCGTGTCCCGGCTACCTTTAGTGACCCTAGACCAGCGACGTTCATTGCTTGCCGCGTCGAATCCGCAAGCGGTCTTACCCCCGGGCGAGCTGCTGCTTCACGAACTGGTAAAGAACGCGGCGACAAGAGATCCGGACGCCGTTGCCGTCGTGGCTGGCGTAACTAGCTTGCGCTACGGCCAATTGGAGCGATGTGCCGAAGCTCTTGCCGCACGGCTGACCGAGGCGGGCGTTCGGGCGGGCGAGCCCGTCGGCCTTTGTATTGGCCGCGGCCATTCGGTCGTTATCGGTATCCTCGCGATCTTAAAGACAGGGGCAGCCTACGTCCCCCTGGATCCACAGCATCCACCAAGTCGTTTACAGATGGTTCTCGATGACTGCGCAGCCCGAATCGTGGTCATGGAACCGCAGTTCGCGACCCTGTTCTCGACCAGCGTAATTAGCAGTGTGTACATCGACGCGGATGACATGGCGCAGTCGCCGCCTCACCCAGTGCCCGTGCGGCCGAGATACGCCGATGAGAGCACGGCCTACATTATGTACACGTCCGGTTCCACGGGACGCCCGAAGGGGGTAGCTGTTCCACACCGGGCCGTGGCCGGGCTCCTGCATGCTATGCACCAAGTGCTTCCGCTCGGGCCACAAGACGTATTCCTCGCCGTAACTACCTTTGCGTTCGATATTTCTGTGCTGGAGCTCTTACAGCCGCTAATCAATGGCGCACGGCTCGTCATCGCGCAATACGAAGACACGATCGACGCAAGGAGGCTCTCGCAGACCCTGACCGATCGCCAAGTCACCTGCATGCAGGCGACCCCCGCCACCTGGAACATTCTGGTCGAGGACGGTTGGTCAGGCGCGCCACACATGACAGCAATGTGTGGTGGCGAGACGATGCCGGCGCATCTTGCCGTAGCCCTGTCCACTCTTTGCAAACGCGTCTGCAATGTCTACGGTCCGACCGAAGCGACCATTTGGTCTTCGATTGATGAAGTACGCGCCGATGCGCCGGTCACGATCGGATACCCACTAGAAAACAGTGAAATGTATGTGCTTGATAAGCACCTCGAACCATTACCATTGGGCATGGTGGGCGAGATCTGGATCGGTGGCCATAGCCTGTCCCACGGCTATTTCAAACAGCCACTGCTTACAGCAAAAAATTTCGTGCCCGATCCATTCAGCGCGCGCCCCGGCGCCAGGCTCTATCGCACTGGCGATCTGGGGCTCAAACGTGAAGACGGTCGTCTGGAGTGTCTTGGCCGGATTGACATGCAGCTCAAGTTTCGCGGATTTCGCATCGAACCGGGAGATATAGAGGCCGCCATCCTTTCAGATTCACGGGTCAGTCAGGCTGTCGTCAACCTGTTCGAAGAGGAAGCCGGGGAAGAACGCCTGGTTGCACATGTGGTTCCACATAACGGAAAGACACTTCAGGTTCACGACCTACATCTGTACTTGCAGGACCTCTTGCCCGCCTACCTCGTACCATCACAATACGTGATACTGAACAGCCTCCCCACGGGACCCAACGGAAAGATCGACCGGGCTTCGCTTCCGTCGCCCAAAACCGTCAACAAGCCGATGACTTCTAGCCCTGGGCCCAAGACGCAGTTGGAGCACATGCTGGCTGAAATTTGGGCGATGGTTTTGGGCATCGATCAGGTAGGTCTGGATGACAGCTTTTTCGCCCTCGGTGGACACTCTCTTCTGCTCACCCGGGTCCGCGCAGAGATCGCCACACGCCTCGAAAGAGACGTTCCTGTGCTCGACCTGTTCCGTTGGCCAACTTTACGTGCCTTGGCCGCGCACCTTGACGGCACTGCTACAGAGCCCCCTGCATCAGGAAGCGCAGATGTAGTCTCACGCCAACTTGCCGCTCTAGAACGTTTGGCTCAGGCAGGTAAAGAAAGCCAGTTGACCAATGACTGATCGGGCCGTTCCACGCATCGGAGGTATCGCCGTCATCGGCTTTGCTTGCCGTGCTCCTGGAGCGCTTAACGCTGACCAGTTCTGGAGCAATCTTGTGGACGGCGTTGAGTCTATCAATCACTTCACGCCGCAAATCCTGATCGAATCCGGAGTAGATCCCGCACAGATTGCGGACCCCGCCTACGTGCCGGCTAGGGGCGTTCTTAGCGAGGCGGATTGTTTCGACGCGCCGCTGTTCGGTTTTACGCCGCACGAAGCATCGTTGATGGATCCGCAACACCGGATAATGCTTGAGTGTGCGTGGGAAGCCCTAGAGCATGGCGGGTACGGCGCCCCCGGCCGGGGCGCCCGAGTGGCCGTATACGCTGGCGTCGCACTCAATACCTACCTCCTCCGCAACATTTTTGCCCATCAAGGCGTGCTGGCCACGGAGGGTGAGCACCAATTGCTGGTTGCCAGTGACAAGGACTTTGTCGCACCACGCATCTCTCACCAGATGGGCTTCACCGGTCCGAGTATCAGCGTGCAAACAGCTTGTTCGACGTCGCTGGTAGCCGTACACATGGCATGCCATGCCTTGCTCAGCCATCAGTGCGACATGGCGCTCGCCGGGGGTGCGGCCATCACGGTGCCACAGGAGCATGGATACGCCTTTCGAGAAGGCGGCATTCTCTCCGCTGATGGACATTGCCGACCATTTGATGCTCGCGCGGCCGGCACGGTGCCGGGTAATGGCGCTGGCGTCGTGGTGCTCAAGCGGGTCACGGACGCCATCGAAGACGGGGACACAATCCATGCAGTGATCGCGGGCTCTGCAATCAACAACGATGGCGCTAATAAAGTGGGGTTCACAGCGCCGAGCATCAGCGGGCAAACGGCCGTCATCTCTCAAGCGCTTGCCCTGGCGGGCGTGGGAGCGGGTTCCATCGGGTACGTCGAGGCGCACGGCACAGGCACCCCGCTGGGGGACCCGATAGAGGTGGCAGCACTCACAGCTGCATTTCGTCAGACGACCGCAGAACAAGGCAATTGCTGGCTAGGTTCCGTTAAGGGCAACCTTGGCCATCTTGATACAGCAGCCGGTATCATCGGCTTGATCAAGACTGTTATGGCAGTGCACAGCGGAGTGGTTCCCCCCAGCCTGCATTTCGAGCAGGCGAACCCAGCACTTGACCTCGATACCAGCCCTTTCCAGGTGCCAACGACGACCCAACAATGGCGCCTCGCAGGGCCGCGCCGGGCCGGAGTGAGTTCCTTCGGCATCGGCGGAACCAATGCTCACGTCATCGTAGAGGAGGCGCCCACCCCCAAAGTGCCGGACGGAGTGGCTCGCAAAGCTCAAATCTTTTGCATTTCAGCGCGCACGTCCGACGCCTTAGACCGGGCCTGCGCTTCACTCGCTCCAGCCGTCGCCGCCAGCAAGGCGCCACTGTCAAACATCGCTTTCACCCTCGCCTCAGGTAGGCGCGCATTCGCGCAGCGACGTGCCTTCGTCGCGAGTAGTGCCATCGAAGCCACCGAACGGTTGAAGCATGCCGGAGCCGCAGTGCCATTCGTAGCCGACCGACCGACGGTGTGGTTGTTCCCCGGCCAAGGCTCGCAGTACCTCGGCATGGGCGAGGCACTTGCACGTCAGGAGCCGGCCTTTGATGCCGCTCTTGCCGATGCGACCGCCGCGCTAGAGCGGGCGGGGGTACCGGACATCCGAGCATGCATCTGGCCCGCGGCGCACGACAATGACGCATACGAGTGCCTCACGCGAACCGCGAACGCCCAAACCGCAATATTCGCCATAGAGTACGCACTCGCGGAGCTTTGGCGCTCGTGGGGAATGGTCCCCGGCGGGGTGCTCGGTCACAGCGTTGGCGAATTTTGCGCTGCAGTTATCGCAGGCGTCATGTCGCTGGAAGATGCGGCCCGGCTTGTGGCTGCACGTGGCCGCATGATGCAAAACATGGCTGCTGGTGTAATGCTTTCGGTCTCCCTCGACGAACGGAGCGCGACTGATTTTCTTCGGCCCGGGATCTGGCTGAGCGCGGTCAATACGCTCGATTCATGCGTACTCGGTGGCGCTCCGCAAGACATTGCTGAACTGGAGAATGAACTCAGCAGGCGTGACGTAGAAACACGTCGCCTTAAGACATCTCACGCGTTTCATACCGGAATGATGGAACCCATGCTTGAGGATTTCCGTGCCGAGGCGGCCAAGGTCCCACTCCATGAGCCCAAGATACCATGGGTTTCGTCCGTGTCCGGCTCCTGGCTTGGTGCTGATGACACGATATCGCCCGACTACTGGGTCCGCCAGATCCGCGAGCCAGTACGTTTTGCAGCGGCGCTAACCAACATTATCGACAATGGCGACCCGGCGGTGCTTGAGGTAGGGCCAGGCATCGCCCTCACTACACTGACCCGCAAGAGTATTGGCTCCGGTAGTGTTGCCGTGAGTTCATGCGGCCAGCCAACTGGAGACGAAGTAGACGCCATAGCAAAGGCGCTTTCGACCGTGTGGGCCGCGGGTGTCGAAGTGGACTGGGCACGCTACTACGCCACTCAAGCTCCGGGCCGGGTACCGCTTCCAGGGTATCAATTCGATCGTCAACGGTACTGGATCGATCCCCCAAGTGGATCATCAGACCGCGAGCCACCAGGCAGCGATTTGGCTGAAGACACCGCTAGCGCGCGCATGTTCGTGCCGGCTTGGGACGTGGCACCAGCCCCAGTGCAGCAAGAAGCTTCCTCGCGCTGGTTGCTCATCCTTGATCAATACGGGATCGGCGATGCATTAGCATTGCTCCTCGGAGCGCTAGGCGTGGAAGTACAGACACTCCCCTGGCTGGATCGGGTCAGGGTCGATGCGCAGACCTATGCAGACATTCTAAGCGAAAGCCGACCCGACCATGTAGTGCACCTTGGCAGCATTACTGCGGGGCGACCGGTGACGCACGAGCAGATGCTGGAGTGCGGCTACGTCGACGTCCTCTCACTGTCCCAGGCGCTCGTAGTGCACGTCGGGGACAACGCAGAGCCGATTAAACTGACGGTCGTAAGTGACAACGTGCACTCCGTAACAGGCCGAGAGGGCGTACGTGCAGAAAAATCACTACTCCTTGGACCCGTCCGAGTTCTACCTCAGGAGCACCCTGAAATAAGCTGCCGGCTAGTGGATGTGGAGATGGACCGACCTAGCGACATACGTGTTCACATGCTGCTTACTGAATGCCTGGCTGACAAGCAGGAGGCGGTGGTCGCCCACCGAGGGCGCCAGCGTTGGACGCAGAGCGTCAAGGCCATTGAGACGCCGCAGTCACCCTTTTCGGGAGTGTGGCCGAGGGGGGTCTACCTGATCACGGGCGGGCTCGGCGCTGTCGGTCTGAGTATCGCGCGCCACCTGCACAAAACCACATCTGCACACCTCGTTTTGACCGGACGACGCCCCCCTCCAGAGCCAGAAGACTGGCCGGCACTCGTCGAGCCGGGGGATGACCTTGCAACCTTCGAGATCGAAGACCTGAACGATACTGATATTTTGGACCTTCCTGAGCATGTGGACCCGCTCGCGATCGCCGCGCTGGACAGCGCAAACCAAGACCCCGAGACACTACCTTTAGCGACGCTGTCTTCTGCAGCAGCCACACTAGACCGATATTGCGTAGCACTCCTGTGCGAGTGTTTAGAGCAAGCCGGAGTGGACATGCAGCCAGGCATTCGGCACACGTTCGCCTCCATCTCGAGCCAAATGGGGATAGTTCACCCATATAGTCGCTTCCTGAAGTTCATAGTTGATTTACTGCGCGACGAGGGCGTGTTCGAAGGGCCCGATGAGGACATCTTGGTTCTCGCAACGACGCGTTATGACGTTTTGGACCTGCACGAACAGGCGGTTGAGGAACATCGCGAGCTTGAGGCTGTATTCAAGTTGCTAAATGCATGCGCTCTTGGATACACCGGGGTACTGAGCGGCTCGGCTTCAGGCATCCAGGTTCTCTATCCCGATGGCGACAGCCGTGGTGTGAAAGCGGCCGTTGCGGCTATGGCGCATCGCACGAGCCACACGGGTCAAGCTGAGCTTCTGGCGCGCTTGCTCAGACGCATGGCCGACTCCCAGGCAAGGCCGCTTCGCATACTCGAGGTTGGCGGTGGCAATCGTTTCCTTACCAGCATCCTTGCGGCGGCGCTTGATGGTACATCCGTCGAATACTGGTTCACTGACATCGGTTCGAGTTTTGTTGGCGCCGCGCGGACTTGGGCCAAGGAGGCCGGTTACGAGCACCTTCACTTCGGTGTCCTGGACGTCTCACGAAATCCGGAAGCCCAGGGATGGGGAGATACTTTTGATGCCGTCGTCGGCATGGACGTGGTGCACGCGACGCAGAACGTCGAGGTCACGCTGCGTCATCTCCACACATTGACCGGCTCCGGCGGCTCCGTGCACCTCATCGAAACGCTACCACCTGCCCGCTGGAACACAATGGTATGGGGCCTAACGAAGCAGTGGTGGCAATACAACGATGATATCAGGACCACTTCGCCGCTCCTTGATGGCTCTCACTGGATTGAAGCCCTGACCAGAGCTGGCTTCCAATCCGCGGACACGTATCAATCCGGAGCCCAAGATGACTGTGTGCTTTTGTTCGGACTTCGTCCTGCATCTACCGCCAAGGACGCGCGTCTGCTTGCGATTCAAGCCGACGTTACCGATCCCCGAGAAATGGCTGCTGTGGTGGCGCGTACGCGCGAACTCTTTGGTGGGATTAATGGCGTCATTCACGCGGCAGGTCTGGAGGCGAGCGGTGCACTCTCTCTGCAGCACGATGGCGCAGCATCGCCAGGACTTGCAGCAAAGGTCACAGGCACCCGCGTATTGACTGAGGCGCTGAAAGACGAACCGCTGGACTTCCTGATGCTGTGTTCATCGGTGACATCGTTGCTCGGTGGCGTAGGAAACGTCGAATACACCGCCGCAAATGCATATCTCGACTCATTTGCCCATGAACAGAAACCGTTGGGCTATCCGGTCGTGAGTGTGAACTGGGATCGCTGGCGTGGTCTCGGTATGGCTGCCATGGTCGAGGAGCGGCACCAGGCGCTCCTGGGAGAAACCCTAGGCGGTGGCCTCGCCGAAACACAGGCTCTCAACTATTTCGATGCCATTGTCTCGGCACCCCGACTACCCCAAGTCATTGTGGCCCCAACTGGATTTGATGATGCTTGGCGTGACGCGGCGCTGGTAAACGTAAAGACGTTGGCAACTCGTCTAGTTGCGTCGGAGAACCATCCCAGGCCGTTCTTGGCGACGCCTTATGTGGCGCCGGCTAATGATATTGAGCGGCAACTAGCGTCAGTCTGGCAGGAAACGCTTGGCATCGAAGCGATTGGTGCAGATGATGATTTCATGGAACTTGGCGGCGATTCCTTAATTGCGATCAACGTCGTCTCTCGACTACGCGAAGTCCTCGGCTTGAGGCTGCAAGTTGCAGCGCTCTTCGAAGCTCCAACTGTCGCTCAGCTGGCCAAACGGGTCGAGGCACTGCGCTGGGCAACTGCCCCAACTTCGCCCGCCACCGAAAATGTTGAGGAAGGTGAGCTATGAGCTCTGTGAGCAATCTGCTCGATGAGCTGCAAAACTTGAACGTAGTACTCTGGCACGACGGCGAGCGCGTACGCTATCGGGCACCAAGTGGCGTGCTTACCCCCGAACTGCTTGCGCGGGTAACGCTGCACAAAGCCGAACTCACCAAGTTTCTGGCCGCGGCCCGTGATGCAGCTGAACACGGCGCCCAGCAGCCGATAACCGAGTGTTCCGGGGACGGACCCGAGCGCTTGTCATTCGCCCAGGAACGGCTCTGGTTTATTCAAAAACTCGAGGAATCGGAGGATGGTCTCGGCGCAACCTACAATGTATCCGCTGCCATGCGTTTACGTGGATCGCTTGACGTCTCTGCGTTACGACGCAGCCTTGAAACGATCACTGGGCGCCACCGCGTCCTGCGCACCAGGTTCACCGACTCGCACGACGGTGCAGTGCAAACAGTTGATGATGAGCTCGCGAACCTGAATCTGATCGATTTTACCAACACCCCAACTACTCAACGAAGGGATGCGGTTCAAACTTTCCTCGAAAAAGAAACGGAATACTTATTCGATCTTGAAGCAACGCCACCCGCGCGCTTTTCTTTGCTAGAGATCGGCGCAAATGAGCATATTCTGTGTTGTGTCTTCCACCACTTGGTGATGGACGGCTGGTCTATGGGGGTGCTGTCGCGCGAGCTGGTGTCGCTATACGATGCCTTCTCCAGCGGTCAAGCGTCACCGCTGCCCAGTCTTGCGCTCCAATACGCGGATTACGCGGCCCATCAGCGACGCACTCTAACGCCCCAGGCAATCGCCGCCGACTTGGTATACTGGCAAGATCAGCTCGGTGGGGCGCCGGCGTCCATCTACTTACCCCTTGATTTCCCGAGACCTGCACGCCAAAGCTATCGCGGCGGCGTCGTGCGTTTCGAGTTCGACAAAAACATGTCCGACGCGTTGAAAAGGCTTGCGCGTGAGTGTAACGCCAGCCTTTTCATGCTGCTGCTGGCCTCCTACGCATTGCTGCTCGCACGCTATTCGGGCCAGACGCAAATAATGATCGGGACCCCCGTGGCCAACCGCGACCACCCCGATGTGGAACCGCTCATCGGACCGTTCTCAAACTACATCCCACTCCGGGTCGATCTTGAGGCCGATCCGGACTTCAGAACAGTCGTTGAGCGTGTCCGGCGGATGACTCTGGACAGCTTCGCACATCAAAATATTCCGTTCGAGAAGCTCGTGGAAGTGGTCGACTCAGGACACCGACTGGACCGCGCTCCCTTGTTCCAGGTCGCTCTTGTATTGCAGAACCTGCCAACAGTTCCGCTGGCCCTCTCAGGTCTGGATGTGGAGCGGATCGACGTTACGCGCACCACCGCAAAGCTGGATCTATCGATGCTCTTAGAGGAGGATAATGGTGCGATCAGAGGGGAGCTTGAGTTCTGCCGAGACCTGTTCTCGCAAGTCACTGCCAAGCGCATGGCGAGGCACTTTCTCTCCATCACTGAGGCCATCATTAAGACACCGGATTTGCCAGTCTCTCAAATCTCTTTGATCGAAGCGGCCGAACGCGTAGAAATTCTTGAGCACTTGAGCGGAGCTAGATCACTCCGGCCCGTGAACCGCCTCGTCCATGAACAATTTCACGACCAGGTCCGGCGGACACCACACGCTCGGGCCCTTGTGGCGGGAGACACACAACTCAGCTACGAGGAATTGGCCCAGCAAGCGTCGCGGTTGGCCCGACATCTCATATCGACAGGCGTTGAAAGAGGCTCGCGCGTAGCGGTCTGTCTACCGCGTTCCACCGATCTCATCGTCGCCTTACTTGCCGTACTTGAGGCCGGCGGTGCCTACGTGCCGCTGGACAGTGCCCATCCCGAACAACGACTTGCCTCGATAATGGATGACGCGGGTGCAACGGTGCTTTTGACCGTCTCCGAGTTGGCAGCGCGTCTGCCGCCGATACGTACCGTCATCTGCGTCGACGCTGAGGCGGGCACTGTTGCAGGGCACGAACCACACGCCGTGCACGCCGAGGGCTCGCCGTCCCAGCTCGCCTACGTGATCTACACCTCCGGCTCCACCGGCCGGCCCAAGGGGGTCATGGTGGACCACCGCTCCGTGTGCAGCATGGTGCGCGGCCTCGCCGACACGGTCTACCGCGATGAGCCCGCATGCATCCCAGTGGCGTTGACAGCGTCGGTGGCCTTCGATGCATCCGTACAGCAGATATTCGGTAGCCTACTACTCGGTCATACGCTGGTGATAACAGATAACGAGACACGGCAGGATGCGCACCGACTACTGGACTTCTATCAACAGCATCAGATCAAGGTTGCAGATGGTACGCCCAGTTTATTGGGCCTGCTGCTGGAGGCCGGCCTTGGCCAACGTCCTGGGCTAAAGCTCCAGCATCTGTTGATCGGCGGAGAGGCGTTACCGTCCCGACTCGTCCATCAGCTGCAAGTACAGGATACTCAAGCGCGGATTGTGGTGACAAACCTCTACGGCCCCACGGAGTGTGGGGTCGACATAACTGCGCGCAGCGTGCGGCCCGGAGAGCGGTTGCTGAGCGAATTCGTCCCGATCGGGAAAGTCTTATCCAATGCGCGGATCTATGTTCTCGACCCCCATGGCGCCTGCACCGCCGCGGGGGTCCCAGGTGAGATCTGGATCGGTGGCCCTTGCCTCGCTCGCGGCTACCTAGGACAACCCTCCCAGACAGCGGCCGCCTTCCGCCCCGATCCACGGCGTGACGGAGAGCGGCTTTATGCGTCCGGTGATCGGGGCCGCTGGACGGACAACGGCGAGTTAGAGTTCCTTGGTCGAACGGACACGCAGGTCAAAGTGCGCGGCTATCGCATGGAGACTGCCGAGATCGAGGCGGCCTTGCGCCAGCATGACGCGGTCACTGATGCAGTCGTCGTGGTCACACACTCTGGCACTGACCGTGCCCAACTCGTCGCCCATATAATACCCGGAGCACCGGTGCCCACCGTCGAACAGCTACGCGACCACCTGGCGACCACCCTCCCCCCCTACATGCTGCCGTCTGCATTCATGCTGCTCGACCGGTTCCCGGTCAATGCCAGCGGCAAACTTGATCGCGCCAGCTTACCCGAAGCTGACCAGGAGCTGGAGCTGGAGCAAGGAACCGCATACATTGAACCGAGAAACGAACGCGAGGTTGCCCTAGCGGCGGCATGGGCTGCGGTTCTCGACCGTACCCGTATCGGCGCTGGAGACCGTTTCTTCGCCCTTGGAGGGGACTCCATCAAAGCGCTTCAGGTGGTCTCCAAACTTCGCCAGTCGGGGCTACGCCTGGCTGTCCGAGACCTCTTTGTGCATCAGACCCTATCGACACTGGCCCCACTATTGACCCCGATGACAGAGCCACTGGCGACAACACAGACCCCTGTGTCAGGGATAGATGTGCCGCTGGGGCCAGTTCAGGCAGCTTTTCTGCATCACCACACGGTTCTTCCCAATCATTTCCATCAAGCGGTTCTGCTGGATCCCGGTGCACCGACGTGCTTGGAATCGTTGAACCGAGCTATTTCTGCCGTGTATGCCCAACATCCCGCCCTTTCCGCAAATTTCACTCGGTCAAAAGACCGCTGGGTTCAAGCATATTCTGCTGAGGACAACGCGCCGAGCCTGGAACTGGTGGACTTGACCCAGGCCGGGGAGGCACACGCGGCGCTCAAAAAACACGCGACTGCCTTGATGAGCAGTACCGAGCTCGCTCACGGACCGCTGTTTCGGGTCGCGGTGTACCGAATGGCGAGCAGCGAGCGCATTCTACTCTGCGCCCATCACCTCTTGGTAGATGGCGTCTCCTGGAGAATACTAGTCGAAGACCTCCATACGGCCTACACACAGGCCCACGCCATGGTTACGATAGAGCTCCCGCCCGTCACAGACTCATACGGTTCGTGGGCGTCCGGCATGAATACATTGTCGCTGAACATGGAAGAGGCAGAGCTACGCTACTGGAGAGAAGTCGAAGAGATACCATGTTCTGCACCACCAGTACAAAGTCCTGAAAAACCTCGGCATCGAGACCGGATCGAACACCGGTTCAGCCTGCCCCGGACGGTCACGAAGGCCCTCCTGACTAATGCCCACGATGCTTACGGTACCCGCATGAACGACCTGCTTCTGACAGCCCTCGGGAAGGCGATGACTATTTGGCCCGGCATGCCGCGATGGAGGGTGCTGCTGGAAAGCCACGGGCGCGAGCCGCTATGGCCTGGCGCGGACGTGAGCCGCACTGTGGGATGGTTCACGGCCCGCTATCCGGTAGTGATCGATTTCGAAGGTATCGACGTTCTCGACATCGGACGACAAATCAAGACAGTCAAAGAGATGCTTCGCCGAGTACCCCAGGCAGGCGGCACCTATGAAGCCAGCAGATACATTGCCCGGGGGGCGCCCCCTGAAACGGTGCTACCTCATATAGCTTTTAATTATCTGGGGCAGTTGGGGCAAGATCTACGCGCTGGCTCATGGCGATGGGTAGATGAAAACCCAGGCACGGTGATTTGCGCAGACGCGCCGCTGCTCCACGCCCTCGAAATCATAGGCTTTGTTGACGCGGATCAACTTCATATCTGCATCGCGCGCGCACAGACAGGGTTTCACGATGAACAGATAGCCACACTTACGCACGCCCTGCAGCAGGCGATCATCGACGTGGTAAACCACACCACGCGCAAAACCTGCCCTGAACTAACCCCGTCCGACATAGATCATGAGGGGTTCGGGATCGAAGATTTGGAGAATTTTGTGAACAATCTTGAAAATCAAACCTAATACTAAGTTGAAATAAATGCAAAAAAAACCCCAACAAGCGAGCACTGCTTTCGAAATTCTTTCTGCGCTCGCTGAGCGTATTGAATGTGAGCTGGCGGACACAAAATCCACCGAGTCGACGCACGACAACGACGGACTTCTAGCAAGTATCGACACGGCCTACGAAGCTTTCGACAGGGCTTTAACCACGGAAATGGATGCTCAACATACTGCGAGCCTGGCGCGTGTTCGCGATTACCCGGACTGTAGTGAAGCGTGGTTCAGTTTTGCTGAGGTGCAACGACGCCAGGGAAAGCTAGACGACGCTCAAATGGCGCTACAGCGCGCGGTCGAGCTAGCGCCGAGCTATTCGACGGCACTAGTGTCCCTCGCCGCCGTGCACCGAGCCCAAGGCAACTTTGACCTAGCGGTGGCTTGCGGCGAGCGGGCACTTTTGTGCTCAGTAGACGAGGCAAATACCCACCGAGAGCTCGGCAATAGCCTGAGAGCGGCGGGGCGTCTCCACGAGGCTGAGCGAGCGTACCGTACTTCATTACAGCTTGAGGACGACCCCAATACCCACGTCGCTCTCGGACTTTTGCTGGTCTGGCAAAATCAGATTCCAGCGGCGCTGAGCTCGTTTGACGCCGCACATCAAGCCGCAGGATCTGCACAAAAACTTGCCGACAGCCCACTCCCACGCATCGCTCACGAGGCAGATCAGGTTGAGTACCTGCGCGCCCAGGATCTAATCAGTGCCGAGTTTGACGACTACGCCGCATCACTGCGAGCGCTTGAACGCAACTATCGAAATCCTCGCCAAGGACAAGATGTTTCTGATCACGGCGCAACGACCAGTGCACAATCTTTGCACCGGTTCGAATCAGTGTTTCATGCCGGACCATCGACTACGCTCTCAGGAGCCGGTGTTAATCCAAATCTTAGTACAGCAAAAATCCAACAGGACTATCTGAACGCGAAGCCCGGGATGGTCTGCATCGATGACTTCGTCACGCCACAGGCGCTACAAGCCCTGAGACGCTACTGTCACGAAGCGGGGGTATGGAAGATGGGTTTCCCCGCTGGCTATATAGGCGCATTCTTACGTGACGGCTTTGCGCCTGCATGTCTTTTCCAGATCGCCGAAGAACTCAGGCTCTCGCTGCCAAATATCTTTCTCGACCATCGCCTACTCGCGGCATGGGCCTTCAAATACGACCAACGCATGCTGGGCATAAACATTCACGCAGATCCCGCTGTCATCAACGTGAACTTCTGGATCACGCCGGACGAGGCAAACCTGGATCCATCCAATGGCGGTCTCGTCGTCTGGGATACTGCAGCGCCGGAAGACTGGTCATATGCCGATTACAACATCAACGTTGCTCGCATGAAACGCTTCATTGCAAGCTCTGGAGCCAAGGCTAAACGCTTTGCCCACAGGCAGAACCGTGCGGTCATCTTTAACTCCGCACTGTTGCACAAGACCGATACACTAAATTTCAAGTCGGGCTATGAGAATCGCCGAATCAATATCACCCTACTGTTCGGCGAAGCCCGCGGAATGCGGCACTTTTACTGACCGTAGTAGTTGGTCGAGGCCCGCGGACACCAGTGCCCGCTGCCACAACAGAGCATCGCGATAACATCGTGAACGGCGAGAGCAGGCAGGCCGTCGGGGCGCTTGATCTCGTCCTGAAACGTGTTCTGAAGCCTTCACAAACCTCTGCGCGTAATTTAGTTTCTCAATAGGTAAAAACCGCCAGATGACCTATACTATTAGACAAGATCGTTAGTCCGATGAAAATCACATAATCGTCTCCGAGACATCTATGAAATCTGTTGAACGGATCGACACTCGTGCGCTTACCCCACAAACATTTGCAAGCAGATACTGCTCTGGGGAAGGACAGCCGGTCGTGCTCACCGGCGCATTTAAAGGGCTGCCAACATGCTCACCCGAGTGGCTTGTCGATCTTCTCCCCGACGCTCCGTTTCCCGCCCGACTTTACGGGAAAGACCACTTCCGCCAGGCCAAGTCCACTTGGACGACCTATGCAGACACCCTCCAACTGACGCCATCTACCTATGCGCAGATGCTTGCGGATCGCTCCGCACATGACCAGAACGTTTACATGGCTCAGGTCCCAGTCAGAGATACGGCCCTGGCGGATATCATTCGGCCCTACGTTGATGTGATGGGCGGTCACACGGGCTTGAAAGCCGCCATCGACCTCAATCTTTGGTGGGGGCCTGGTGGCCATACCGAGCCACTTCACTTCGACTCCGGGGATGGCACGCTGGTCCAGTTGCACGGTAAGAAGAGAGCCGTGCTATTTCCTCCCTCCCAGTCAAAAAACCTGTACCCGTTTCCCATCCGCCGAAAAGGGATCGCCCCCTGGTTTAGTCAGGTTTACATAGAAAACCCAGACTTCAAACGGTTTCCAAATTTGGCCACCGCATTGCCCGAACGAATGGAAGTAACACTGGCACCCGGAGAGGTGCTCTTCATCCCGGCAAACTGGTGGCATGAAAACAGTTCGCTTTCCGACGACTATAGTTGTTCGATCAACCGCTTCTGGAAGGTTTCGCAACTCTCCAGGCTTTTCACGAATCGCATCACACCAGCGATCTACGGCCTCTCCATGATCGCGCTGGCGATCGCCGGAAAAAAATACAGACCCCCAGCCGCCAATGAGACTTCATGAGCATTTCGGAAGGTGCAATAGAGCGCCTGAATGAGTTTCCTGAGCAGTTCACGGAGCTGCACCGCGACACGAAAATGCCCGTCATTATCTTGGGCGCCGCGGCCAACTGGCCTGCCTCTCGTTGGACGCCAGCGACGCTCGCAGCGGAATTCGGAAACCAGGAAACATCAGCCACCATCCAGTTACCCGAATCAGGTGTTGTATACTTGGAGACCGAGAAGGCGCACCGACGCACCCTCAAGCTGAGTGAGTTCACTGAACTCATGGGGTCCGGCGCTCCTTGTTACATCGATCAGGCCGACCTCAGCATGTTCCCGGGCCTCGCCGACGCCTGCCTAATTGATACCCTGATTCCGCAGGGGCGTCGCTTCGTCAATCTATGGATGGGAGCGCGGACCCGCTCTGGCCTGCATTACGACCCGATGGACAATTTTCTCGTGCAAATTTACGGGAAAAAAAAGGTATTTCTTGCAGCACCCGCAGAGCGCACTCGGCTCTACCCATTCGCCGACAATATCAGCAAGAGCCGCGTTGATCCGGAACACCCCGATGTCCGACGTTATCCGCGTGCAGCAAAAGTTATTTTTCTGCACGGGACCCTCAACCCCGGGGATCTGTTGTATATTCCAAGGGGGTGGTGGCACCATCTTTGCGCCCCCGTGCAATCCATCTCCGTCAATCTCTGGCATGAACCGACGCTTGCCATGCGGGATGAGTTTGCCGCGATCCTCGCGCTCGGGCCGGCCGGCTGGGCAACGGTAGTGAAAGATTTCACCTGGCATGGCTTGTTGCGGCAACCATACGAACGTCGGCTGTATAGTCCGCCACCCACCGGAAAACAGCTATTCGACCTATTCGCCATGACGATCACTGGGTCAGCAAAGCGATGATGATCATTGGCCTTTCGGGCGGTTTCGACCCTAGCTGGCGCCTCAGCTACGACCTTTCAAACGACTACTTTCATGATTCCGCGGCAGTGTTGCTGGAAAACGGAAATGTGGTCGCCGCAGTAGAGCAGGAACGCCTTAATCGGATAAAACATACTAACCGTAGCGCCATCCCCGCAATCCGCGCATGCTTGGATGCCCATGGCGCCACCATTGAAGACATCGACAGCTTCGCGTACTACGCGACCGAGGCAAACGTCGATCAGGTCCTCTATTCGTACCACACTCGAATGGGCGTGGGCCCCGAGCGGGTCGGGATTCGAGCCCTTCTCCAAAAATTACTGGAAGAAGAATTCGATTGCACCATCCCTGCCGAAAAGTTCCATTTTTCTGACCACCACATGTGCCATGCGTTGGGGGCGTACGTCCACTCGGGATTTTCTGATGGACTTGTGATCACGCTTGATGGGTCAGGTGAAGGAAACTCAAGTCTAGTTTTACGCGCTCGGGGAACAGACCTCGAACAACTCCGCTGGGTGCCTGATTCGAACTCTCTCGGATACTTCTATCGTGAGGTAATCCGCTTCCTCGGTTACGACATGTTCGAGGAATACAAGGTGATGGGTCTCGCACCCTATGGGGACCCCAGCCGCCACCGCAGCTTATTCGAAACGCTATACGATTTGCTCCCTGAGGGA
>Ga0181597_10001284_pt1 | contig 28345 bp, 15 predicted proteins | sample 041ome_5_FD_148647 | JGI IMG/M metagenome (GOLD analysis project Ga0181597, IMG submission 148647) | Coastal salt marsh microbial communities from the Groves Creek Marsh, Skidaway Island, Georgia - 041403US metaG (spades assembly) | ecosystem: Environmental > Aquatic > Marine > Intertidal zone...
CTTTTTCTCTCATCGCTCTCCGTTTTGTTCTTTTGAGAAGAAGACAAAGAAGGAGGAAAAGACTGAATACATATAATAAAGATGGGTGTGCAGATTTCGTGGGGAGAACTCTTCTCCCCGATGACGTATGTAAAATTCACGAAGAAAATAAACATCCCTCGCGCGACGTGTTTCGTCGTCTCCGTAATTTCCGGGAGGAAATGTTTGTCCAGAGGAGGAGGAGGATCATCATCATCATCATCATCATCGGGAGAAGAAGGAACAGAAGAATCCTTGATAACGCAATCGCTCTTCACCGCGCCGATGATCGTGTTCATGCGAGAGTTTCTCGTTGGTACGAGCGAGTCGAGACGGAACGCGTTGCTCGGTGTGGCCACCCCGGTGGTCGCGTCTGTCGTGAGATTGCGATGGATGAAAAAACTGACCGCCTCGGAAGTCGTGAGGGTGTTTGTTCCAGAGAAAGAGAAAAACAAAGCGAAGAAAACGAGCACGACAAAAACACTGTTAAAAACTGGGAAACACGTCATCTCGTATAAGAAATTCATCGAGAACCATTGCGACGACAAAGGGTTGGTGAACGCGTTTTCGGTGTTGGTGCTCGCGGCGTCGGTTATGCCGGAAGATTTGAGAGAAATGAGTTTCTTACCGGGCGGACCGGTGGTGCGTATTTTCAGCGACAGGTTCAAATTCGGCATCGACGCCGTGCAATTGCCGAAATTGAACATGCCAAGAGTTGGGAACTTTTTCGTTTTTGACGTGTATTCGGCGCAGAACGAAACGTTGTTTGGAGGTCGAGGCCAAGGGTTCAGGTACAATCTCTTCTTGACGCCGAGATACCTGGCGTTTGATTTACCGAGATACGCGTTCAAAGAGTTCAAACAATCGAAATTGGCGAAAGCGAAGTGCATCGTCAAATCCCAAAAGTTTGGGTTTGAACTCGACTTGATCGAAACGTTCAATCCGTTCACGTTACCGCAACGAGTGTTTTTCCGCGCGAGCAAAGTGGTTGGTCGAGTCGGCAACGCCGTGATTGCGAAACCGGCGCAGATGGCGCAGAGACAATTCGTTCGAACGGTCTTACGAAGAGAACCGAGAGCGCCGAGACAGTTGACGTTTTTCGAACGCTTGCAAGTTATGCTCGGATTGGCCGATCCGGAGCAAATTGCCAACGAACCAGAATCGCCGAGAAGTTCGTTGTTGCCGTTCTCGAAGCCAGAGGCGCCGAGCTCGAAATCTGCCTCCAAAAACGGCAGCAAAAGAGGCTCCAAGGCGAGCTCAAAAGCGGCATCGGGAAGAAGCACGCCCGCGTTGGCCATCTTTGGCAGCAATAACGACGAAAGCACCATCAGTGGAACAAAAAAGAACGAAAAGAAAAACAAGAATAACAAAACCGACACCAAGAAAGACTCTACTTCTTACGAGAAAGCTTCCTCCTCCGCCTCCGTCTCGAAGAAGAAAACCTCCAACGACGCCGCCGCCGCCGCCTCCTCCGCGTCCGATTTGACGCAACTGTTACCGAGATTAAAATCCTTCTCCGAAATCAAAGAAGACGTGGACTCGTTCTTCCAAGGCACGCCGGAAGAGCAAGCCGCGAGAAAGAAAACCCAAGAAGAGGCGAAGAAGAAATTCGAACAGGAGCAAAAAAAGAAGCAAAAAGAGTTGGCGCAAAAACGCGAGCGCGAGTTGAAAGAACAAAAGAAGAAAGCGCAGGAAGAGGAAAGGTTGAGAGAGTTGGCGGAAGCCGATGGCAGGCGAATGGTCGAAGTGAACGATTCGTACTTTAACAGATACGTTCCGGACGTCGCGGAAACTTTACCCGCTTTCAAAGCGCCTTCCGCCGTGGAAGTCCCGAAGAAGTAAAATAAACCGCGCCAACTCGCGTCTCTTTATATCATCATCGCGCGATGATAAAGAGAGAGAGAGAGAGAGAAAAGAAGACAAAGAAGACCAATGTTTACTCCTGTTACAACACTTTACGAGGAGAGAAGAAGAGAGCGCCAGCCGTTTATACACTATTATTATTTGAAAAAGCGCTTTGTTGTTATATTTTTATTTTTATCATCCCTCACTTAATTGGTACTTAATTAAAAACGGATTCATCATCACACTTAAAAGAATAGAACATCTCTTTGCGCGTGTGTAACGCAAAGAGAGAGAGAAGAAAGAGAATGCAGAGAAGAGGAATGCATCATTTTTCTGTCCTCTTCCCCGCCGCGCTTTTTGCGCTTTTGATGCTTGGAACGACGAGAGGAAATGATTTTGATGGGACAATCGCAAGAACGAGAACGAGGACGAGGACGAGAACGAGGAAAGGAGGAGGATATGTCGATGATTACGATTTTGATGCTACTGTTGATGATGATGCACGCTTTGGTGGTGGCGTTCAAGGCTGGGCGGCAGAGTCATCGGAAAGGAATTTGTATTCGCTTTCATCATCAACAACAAGACAAAAATCGAGAAGAAAAAGCACCTCCTCCTCCTCCTTCTCGGTACTACAAAACGCTCGAAAATCGGACGTGAGATTGCATCCGTATCCTCACGTCGTCATCGAAAACTGCTTACCTGATGACGTTTACGAAGAGCTCGAAAAATTTTACCCGAAGCACGAAGATATAGTGCAGATTGCCAAACCTGGGAGGACTTCGATTGCCGCGAACACGAGAGTCGATTTGCGAGCGTCGATGGTGTTAAGTAGTAAGAAACAAATAGTATCAAAAGCGTGGGAGGAGTTCATCAGGTATCACTCCAGTCGAGAATTTTACGAAGAAGTCATCGATTTATTCGGGGAGGAGGTCTTTACAAAGTATCACGGCGGATTGGAGGAGAAATACGGACTTAAGCTGCGAGAGATGGAGACGGAAGTTCGGTTGATGAGCAGAAAGAAAAATCCAGCTCCCGTCACTTTGGACGCCCAGATAGGAGTAAACACGCCGGTGATAAAAGGCCAGAGTCGCGTTCGTGGATTACACGTGGATAATGCGCACGAATTATACGCGGGATTGCTGTATTTTCGCGACAAAAATGATCCGGCGAAAGGGGGTAATTTGGAGGTGTTCGAGTGTTTACTTGGCGCCGGCGCGTGCGAAGAGTATAGCGAAGCGGAAAGATGGAAACACAGAAAGAAAATAGGCTGGGACGTACAATTTAAGAACTCAGGGGATTTCAAGTTAGTCGCAGAAGTTCCGTACGAGAAGAACCAATTCGTGATGTTCATTAACTCGAATTCGAGTTACCACGCGGTCAGTCCGAGAAGTGCGAGTGCGTATCCCAGGCGGCTGATAAACATTGCTGCGAATGAGTATTACAAGAAGGAGAATTAATTAATTCTCAGTATTATGTGACAACTTTGCGCGCAAAGAGTTGAGAAGCTGTTTTAGTTGTAGTAGGTAGTGTACAATAATAGCATGCAAAATGAAAATGCATCATAACAACGGAGCGCGAGCGATGGTAGCATTATCGTCGGCGTCGTCTTCATCATCTTCATCATCGTCTTCATCGTCTTCCTCATCCTCTTCATCCTCCTCGGAACTTCCGGCGAATTTCATCGCGCCTATGAACCCATAGACAATCAACGCGCACCCGCAAAACATTGCAAAAATACCTCCAGTCGTTCGCGTCCACACCTCCTCGTCCGCTCTCACAAACAAAAGCTCGGCAACCGCCGAAAGAGGGATTTGTAACAGCAAACCGATGGAAGCGACCGAGGCTCCGAGCTCGGCAACCCCGACGCACCACAAGTATTCCGCCAACGCGTTATCGATCAGGCCTTTCAAAACAATCATCCCGCCACTTTTGTTCATGGACAATATCGATTTTCGCATCGTACATAAAACGATGACGAACGCGAACGTGCCGACGCTCGCGAGAATCTGTCGCGATTTCGAATCCTTGATGGCGGCCAGGAGCTCTTTCTTCGCCTCCGTTTTCATCTGCCGTCGTCCCGTAATTTCTTCTGCTGCTCCTTCATTTACCTCTGCTGCCTCTCTCTCTCTCTCCTCGTCTTCTTCGTCTTCGTCTTCGTCTTCCTCCTCCTCTTCCTCGCGTTCCTCGCGTTCCTCTAACAACACGCCGCCTACTCTATTATTCCTAGAAAAATTTTGATTGCTACTCCTACTCCTATTCTCGTCGCGATGACCGTCGCTCACTTTCACCGCGTTCAACGCGATTTCCACCTCCGTGGCGTAACCGGCGTAACACACCGCGCTCGCTAAAATGAGCAACACGCCCCACGCGGTGTCCATGTTCACAAAAGAAGAATAACTGTTATAACTATTATTTTCGTTCCGGGTTCTCGGCGAATCCTCGTCGCCGCCTGCAGTCATACCCGAAGCACCACCGAAAGTGGTCTCATCGTCCGCGACTGCCGTCAAAACCACTCCTATTGCGACGAGTCCGAGTGCTTTTAAAAACCCGTTCGAATCTCTCACCGGTTTTTCCAGCCCTCTGTAAATCCCAAACACGTACGTCAACGCCGGCGCGACCGAGGACAACGCCGTGTTCACCGTCACCGACACAAACTGTAAACTCTTGTTGAAATAAAACTGCGCGAGAAAGAACAACGGAGGGACGATGACGTAGCACCTCAACGCTTCGTTTTCGCGTAAAAACGATGATATTCCTCTCGTACTAACATTACTTTCCTTCCATTTCCGGAACATCGCGTAATGATGATACCTTCTTTTTTTCTTCTTCTTCTCTGCGAGATGATAAAAGTACCCTTTCATCTCCACCGGCCAATAGACTAAAAACAACGCGTTAAACAATGCCGTCAAAGTCAACGGATCCCCAACTCTTTCTAAATCTTTCACTATAAACGACGCGCACACCCATATCGCGGAGACTAAAAACACGGCCAGGTACCCTCGCGTTTTCTTTCGCATCATCTTTGTCATCATTTTCATCGTTTTCATCATCGAATTCGTCAAAGAAGTCTGATGAGTAGTATTTCGACGACGACGACGATGAAAGCGACGACGATTTCGTCGTAATTCTCCCTCTCTCTTTGCGAGTCCCTTTAATTCGTCGTCGTCGTCAAAAGCGAGTTGGACTTTTGTCTCGGTATTTGTTGTCGTGGTTTCTTCTTCTTCTTCCCTCGTCGTCGTCAAAGAAGAGACCACTGAAACTTTGCCTCGATGTCGAGACATCAAAGAAATAACGATTTTGATGATTTTTCCTCGTTTGTGTCAGTTTGTTTGTTTTTCGCAAATTTTTTTCTCACAAACAAAAAACACTTGTCAAAAAACGTCAGTAGTTTCAAAGCGACAAAAATTTATACATTTATTAGAGAGTGTTCGTAGTATAGAGTAGTATATGTTGCAACGCGGCACACTCTTACTGAGAGACCAATCACAACGACAACGACAACGACAACAACAACAACCTTTGAGAAGAAGAAGAAGAAGACAAGGATTTGGTGCGATGATGATGCGAAGGTCATTTCTTCTCTCATCGAAAACGATGATGATGATGTCGACGACGGCGACACCAACAAAACCGAATTTTGAAATCATTCGTCGCTTTGGTGGTCCGTCTTCTTCTCTTTCTCTTTCTTCGAACATTTCTTTTTCAAGAAGACTTATAGGAGAAGAAGAACAGCGTCATCATCGTCATCGAAAAGTGAGAACGTTTGCTGCTGCGTCTTCATCATCATCCTCCGACGACGATGGAGGAGGAGGAAAAGGAGGAGGAGGAAACAAATCATCAACTTTCGCAGACGAAGAAGAAGAATTCTCATCAGACTCGAACATCGTCGACTTGGAACTGCACGTGGAAGCGAGACAGTCCTATCTGGCGTACGCGATGTCCGTGATCGTCGGGAGAGCGTTACCGGACGTGAGAGATGGATTAAAACCAGTCCATCGACGCATTTTGTACGCCATGCACGAGTTGAATTTAGATCACAACAAACCGTTTAAAAAGTGCGCGAGAGTCGTCGGGGAAGTTTTGGGGAAGTTTCACCCGCACGGGGATCAGTCGGTGTACGACGCGCTGGTGAGAATGGCGCAAGATTTTTCCATGTCCGCGCCGTTGGTGAATGGACACGGGAATTTTGGGAGCATGGACAACGATCCGCCGGCGGCGATGAGGTACACGGAGTGTAAACTCAGACAGTTGTCGCAAGATATGCTGCTGAAAGACGTGGAGATGGATTGCGTGGAGTTTGCGGATACGTTCGATGGGTCGCAACAAGAGCCGATGGTGTTGCCGGCAAAGCTACCGAACGTGTTGATTAATGGGAGCACGGGGATTGCGGTCGGGATGGCGACGAGCATACCGCCGCATAACTTGATGGAAGTGGCGGACGCGTTGGTGGTCTTCGCCAGAGCGGCGCAAAAAGGAGAGCAAGTGAAATTGGAAGAGTTGTTGAGAGTCATGCCAGGGCCGGATTTTCCCACCGGTGGGGTTATATTTGCCGATAATAAGGACGCTAATAATGATAATAATAATAACGACAAAAACGATAGTGGTAGAAGTACTAGTAATAGGAACGCGCTGAGAAATTTGTACCGCGACGGAAGAGGCGGGGTGACTTTGAGAGGCGTGGCAGAAATTGTACCAAGGACAAAAGTTTCCAGCCGGAAAAGAAGTGGGAAAACGGCAAAGAAAGACGATAAAGCAGCGGCGGAGAAAAGTCTGGACAGAGATATCGTCATCTCGTCGATTCCGTATATGCAAAACAAAGCGACTTTAGTGCAACAAATCGCGGATTTGGTAAATAATCGGCAGATTGAAGGCGTCGCGGACGTGCGCGATGAATCGGACCGAGACGGCGTCCGCGTCGTCGTCGAGATGAAGAGAAGTGGTGACGCAGAAGCCGTGCTGAATTCGTTGTATAAAAGGACAAAATTGCAGGTGAAAGTGAACGTGAACGTCACGGCGCTCGTCGGTTTGACGCCAAAAGTTTTGGGGTTGATGGAAGTGATGCAAGAGTTTTTAGATTTTCGCATCGATGTCATACGTAAACGCGCGATGTATTCGTTAGAAAAGGATCGAGCGAGAATGCACATCGTCGAAGCGCTTCTGACGGTTCTCGAAGATACCGACGCGGTGATCAAGATGATCCGAAAATCAAAGGACGGGAAAGAAGCGATGGAAAATTTACGAGAAATGAAGGGACTGACTACGGTTCAATCGGAAGCGGTTTTACAAATGCCTTTGAGGCGTTTGACGAGTTTAGAATCAGGAAAGCTCGTCGAGGAGCGCGATCAGCTTTTGAGTTCTATCAAAGGGAATCAAAACCTACTCGACAACACGTCGGCGGTGATTGACGTCGTTTGCGAGGAAGCGTTGGAGGTGAAAAAGAAACACGGCATCCCGCGAAGAACAACAATTGAAACCGATACGAGTTCATCGATTGAAGTTGAGCACGAAATACCAAACAACGATTCGTTGATCATAATGTCCTCGCGAGGGTACATTAAGAGAACGAGACCGGAAACGTTCAAAGCTCAACGAAGAGGGACGCGAGGGAAATCAATGTCAAAATTGAAGGGGTCGGATTCCATCGCGAAAGTAATGCACGCGAAAGATTTAGATCGTGTATTTTTCTTCACCGATAAAGGGAACGTTTTGACGGTGAGAGCTTTTGACATTCCCGAGGCGTCTACTACTGCGCAAGGAACGCCGTTTACTAGATTTGTCGACATCGATAAGGGAGAATCGATAACTGCCATTTTAAGCTTAGAACCTTCCGCTTTGATGAAGAAGAAAACGCCGAATGAGCCGCAAGAAGGAGAAGACGAAGACGAAACCTTCCTGGTCATGATTACGCTTAACGGCGTGATCAAGAAAGTCTCCGCGAAGGAATTTGCTAGCATCAAAAGAAATGGGAAGAGAGCGATTGCTTTGGACGAAGGCGACAAGTTGAAACAAGTTTTAGTCGCCAAAAATGGTGATTCCGTTTTAGTTGGCGCCACAGACGGTACGCTGATTCGTTTTGACGTTGACTCGGTGCGAAAGTTAGGCAGAATGTCCAGAGGTGTCCGCGCGATCTCTTTGAAGGAGATCAAATCGTCGTCGAAAGAAGCCTCGAAAGCTAAAGGGGCAGAGGAGGACGACGACGACGAAAACGACGACGACGACGACGACGATTTCATAATCCAAGCCGAAGACGATGAAGATGACGAAGGCGATGATAACGAAGAAGAAGAACAAGAAGAAGAGAATGACATTCTAGATTTTGGTAACGACGACGATGAACCTTTGGTGGCGTCTGTGGAACATTTTGAAGGGGGCGCGGCGAAAGTCGCCGGTATGGCGATCATTCAAAAATCAGAAATCGATCGCGAAGGACCGTGGGTAGTATTCGTGTCTGAAAAAGGTCGCGGCAAACGAGTGAAAGTTTCCGATTTTAAGACGCAAATCAGAGGTGGCGCGGGGATACGAGGCATCAAGTTTAACAGCGGGGATTCTTTAGCTGCTTTTGCGTTGATTGGGAAAACGGACGACGATTCGATAGAAGAAGCTATCATCGTTGGCTCGCAGCTCGGCGTCGCGAACAGATTTCAATGCGCGAGCATACCCGAGATGGGAAGATACGCGAAAGGAGGGACGCTCATGAAACTCAAAAAAGAAGACGCGATCAAAAGTTTTGCCGTGATTCCGGCAGCCACCGCGGAATAGGAAGACACATATTCGTCGTTACGAACGGATTTAATTTAATAATAATAATGATAATAATAATATAAACAATAACACTGCATGATGAAGATGTGTACATGTAAAAACAACTACATGCCTTTGGCTTTAGCCAGTCGTAAATTTCTGGCGTTGAAGTGTTGACCGACTCGGTCGTAACCGACTAACGATCTCATGGCGAACAAGATGGTTTTTTCGTTGAACTCCATCTTATTTTTATTGTTCGCGTCGCCGAAGTGCGCCGGCGTGCCGTCTAAAACGATAAAGTCCCGGTTGGTGCCCAGACCTTCGAAGGAGGCGCCGCCGCAATCTTTGCCCACGATTAACTCGTACGCGTCTTTAATCGCGTTGAATTCCGCGACGTCGGCGTCTGGATTTCTGTCTGGATGCGCGGTGGCGATTAATTTGCGGTATTTCGCTTTGATCTCCCTCGGCTCTTCGTTCGCGGTGGCGCCAATCTTCGCGTACGCTCGATCCAACGCGCCGTCGTCGCCGCTTCTCGCGGCTAACCCGTCCACGCAATTTTCAAACGACCCCCAATCTTCAATCCCATACTCCAACTCTACGTGTTCGATATCTCTCAACGGTGCTCCGGCGATGTTAAACGCCATCGCGCAAATCTCCGTTTTCCTCCCCGGCAACATCGCCGTCACCGCCGGGACGCCGTCGATTTTCTTCGGCTCGTTCGGGTTGTCGTCCGTTTCCGGCATATCCATCCCGAGTTTCTTAAACGCCATGGTCGCTTCCAACGAAACGCGGTCGGCGACTAAGATCTCCGCCACCGGGAGCCAATCCGTTAACAGCGGTAAAAGTACGCTCTCTCCTTCGCCGCCTTCGCCGCCTCCTCCTCCTTTCTGTCTCACCGAGAGCACGTATTCTCTCGCCGTGTCTCTCGTCAGCGAGAAATCTTTCTGAATCTTCTCGTACCTTCTCCCTTCGCTGGAAACGATCGCGCGTAACTTTTCCGACCGTTGCTTTCTCAGCTTATCCTTTTGTTGCTTGGACATTGATGTTTCTTTTTTTAATCCTCCTCCCGCAGCGTTGTCGTCGCCGTCGTCGCCGCTCAATTTCGCCGCCCGTTTTTTCGCTCGAGACTTGCTCGCCGCGCATAACACGTGCAACGCACCTCTTTTCCCGCTATTCGTAGTGTTAGTATTCGTAGTATTACTCGTCCTAAAAGTCCGCAAAGACGACGAAGAGCGGCTTTTCGCCAAGAAGGATGATGACGAGACAAAACTCGCCGCCGCAAACATTTTATTCAATTCGTGCAAGTGGAATAAAAATGAAGAATTTGGATAGAATTGACCTTTTTTCGGGGTTTTGATTGAAAAGACGTTTCAGAAGACAAAAATATATACAGTCTTCTTGGAGCTGATGTAGTACAGAACAGTATTCAAATCGCTATCGTTATCTCGTAATCATTCATTCTGTTATTAGTATTAGTATTATTATTCTTTGACGTCATCTTTCTCGTCGTCGTATTCGTGCGCGTTTCTTCCGTCTCGAACGGCGTTGGCGACTTTGCTTCGAGCGGAACCGTCGGCGTATCTCGTTATGTGTTGTAAATATTCCTCCCAGTTTGGTAAAGTGCGCGAGACGTCGTCTCGACTAACCATATCGCGCAACCATCGCATGTATTTGCGCAAACCGACAGATTTAGCGGGGTCGATTTTGAACCTTTCGTCCCGGTGGGTTTCAAACACGGGCAAGCGCCACGCCCAAGGGAAGAGCGTTAAATCGACTAAACCCGGCGTTTGGCGACCGTTAAAAAACCGTCCTTTTTCGCGTTTTTCGCCATCTATCATCACATCGTCATCATCTACTAAATGCGTCGCAAACTTCTCGATCGCCTTCTCAATCTCTCCGAACGCTTCTAACTGCTCCGTTTCCTCTTGTCTCACCAACACGGAATAGTATTTGCTACAAATAGTCTTGGCGACGAAATCCGCCATCACCCGTTCCTTCGCGCGTTCGGCTGCCGAAGACGCTAATATCGGTTCCTTACCTCCGTTCACAATCTCGTCTATGTATTGTATGCACACGATCGATTCCGTGATCACGTTGTTAAACTCGTCTTTAATCGTCGGTACCATCCCGAGCGGGTTCGCTTTTAACAAATCTGGCGATTTGTAGTGGTACCAATTCTCGTGTTTCGTCTTAATCTCTTCGTTCGTTTTGCTTCGTTTCTCCCACCCTAAGGATTCAACCCATTCGTACGAGAGGAAACCGCGGTGTCGTTCTAACGCTAACGTCGCTCTGTGTGCGAATGGGCAGAACCACGCGGAGTAATAGGTCATTTTTGGTACATTTTTTAAAGCTTCTGCTTCGCTTTCCTTCGCGATATCTATCGCGCTTTGGATGGAATTTCCCAAAGAAGACGACATGTGACGAGTCTGTCCGGGCGACAGGCACTTGAAAGCGTTCGAAAGCAACCGCGATTTCATGATTATATCCTCCTCTGCTACACGTTTTTGTTCTTCTTCTTTTTGTTCTTTCTCCTCTGCCTCCTCCTCTGAACCGGTTGGTGTTGCGTGCATGTATTCGTGTTGTGTGACGCGAAAATGTGAATTCAATTAAATTTTTGTATTTCATCTAAACTACTTGTTCATCTTCATCATCTTCTTCTTCTTCTCGTTTGCTTTCGTCGATTTCGAGGACATCAGCGCAGACGCTTTCGTTTTTGTTGCTTTTGTTGTTGTTGTTGTTGTTGTTGTTTCTCGTCCTCGTCGTTTACGTCGTCGATTATTTCCTCCGTTTCCGTTTCTCTGCGTTCCTTTCGTCTTCGCGGGAGAAGCTGTTTTGTTCCTCGCTGCTTTTCCCTTCTTATTCTCGCCGCTGCTGCTTTGGTTTTTCTCCTTTTTATTCAGTGCGACTAACGCTAATTGCGTGCGCCTGTCCGCCATCGGTTTGACTTTCGCGTCTTGCTTCTCCTCTTCGTCCCCGTCTAAAACGGCGTCGCCGAACAAGTCGCCGTTTAATTTCACGTAATCCACTTTCGTTCTTCTCCGAGGTCCTTCTATGATGATTGCCGAATCGCTGCTGCTACTACTACTGCTACTTTCGCTATCATCGCTATCAGATGATGATTGCGGAACTACCGCTGACCCGGAGAGCGATTCGTCGCTGTCGTCTTTACCGTCGTCTTTTTCATTCTTCTCTTTGAAATCTTCGTCCTCGGATTCGTCGCTCGGCCACACGTCTTCTTCGTTCTCGCCGTGTAAATGAAACCGCGAGGTCCCAGGTATTATGCCTTTGTCGAACATGTCCTGTTCTTTTTTAAACACGTCCAAGTGCGTGCACGTTTCAATGTCTAACCTTTGATCGTAATCCAAATTCAGATAGTAAATCACGTCCACGCGACAATCGCACAGAGGACACAACCATCCTTCGTCGCCTTTCGGTATATCTTCCGGTTTCAACGGCGGTTTCACGCATTTCATGTGATACGCCAAATCGCAGTACCCGTCGCAAAACACGACGTCGTTCTCCTCCTCGTTGCACTCGCCCGATCCGCACTCGCAACACACCACGTCCTCGCATTCAATCTCCCCATCCTCATCTTCTTTGCACTTGAACTTCTCCAGTTTCTTCTCGTCGTAGTTTAACTTCTCAAACAACTCTCTGACTTTCAACTTCCGGAAGAAAATATCTTCCCGTTTCTTCGCTAACTCCGCGATTGGTTTCAACTTCTCCTGATTCGACGAGCGCCATCCGTCGAGCGTATACGTGTCCAAATACGCTTGCGAACGTCGCAACGCGCTCAACTGCACGCAAATTTGCGTTCGCGCTTTTTGTACTCCCTGATGATGCGTATTGTAACGATGATGATGATGATGATAAATGTGTTGTTTTACATGAGTATTACGAGAGAGACATCCTCGTGCACATCGAGAAAAGGAGGATGGTTAATGAAGTCTCTCTCTCTGAAAATGTCTCGAGACGAGACTCGAAAAACAAAATTCAAATTCACAAAAAGCGCAGAAAAGTTAATGTTTTTGACGACGCGAACGAGGACGATGATGATGATGTGCACATCCTTACCTCCGCTGCTTTTAAAGCGTCTTCGTGTTCTGAATCGTTTTTTGTGTTCCTCTTTTTTCTCTTCTTCTTCTTTAGTATTACTGTCCTCCGTTCTTCTTCTTCTTCTTCTTCGCGTGGTTGTTGGTGTTTTTCCCTCGTCGTCAGCCTTCTCTTTCGCCGTGTCTTTACCATCGCGTGTGTCAGTGTTTTACGCAAAAAGTCGCACTCTACTAAAGCGAGAGAAGAAAAGAGTCTCTCAAAAATTCTCTCTTCTTTCTTTCTTTCTCTCTCTCGAAACGCGCGCGCGAATGCGAGTGCGGTCTGGGGGGTAAGCAGTCCCCTAAAACTAAGAACTCCCCTAATTCGAAACCCTTGGACTCTGTAATTATTTAGGGTTTTAGTAGAACCCTAAATGAGAATATTTCTTACTTCTGTAAACTCTACTCTACCGACACATAAACACACGACGCGAAGCTTTAATAAATAATTGTATATACGAAAGAAGAGGAGGAGGAGCGCAGAAGAAGAAGGGCGTTTCTTTAGTATCACGCGCTGCTGGTAAAGGCGTTTTTTTCTTCTTCGCGCGCGTGGTTGTGTGTACTCTCTACAGCATTATCATCATCTAATCAGAGAGATGGTTTTGAATACTACGACGAATGGAAAAGAAGACGACGTGATTACGATTGAGATTTTGGACGACGATTCAGACGACGACGAGGAAGAAGAAATAGAAGAGAAAGAAGAGAAAGACGGGAAGAAGGATGCGAAGATGAGATCGTCGTCGTCGACCGAAGAAGAAGATGATGAGGACGAGGGAGACGACTTTTACGTCGCGCAACATCATCGACAACAGAAACAACAACAACAACAACAAAATGCAAGCTTTAAAGAGAAAGAAGAAGTGAAGAAGAAGGAAGAAGACAAAGACAGTAAACTGACGACGACAACGATGGTGAGCGACGGAAACGCGTTTACCAGTACTACGGATGCGGTCGCGGCAAAGACGACGATGGTAAAATCATCATCGGAAAAAGAAGAAGAAAAAGAAAAAGGAGATGATGAGTTTGCTAAAAAAGCGCCTCTTCTGTTGGCAAGTCCGCAACCGAAGAAAGCTCCGGCGAATGTTCCTTCTCCTGTTCCTCCTCCTTCTTTGCCTCTTCCTCGAGCTCCCGTCGTAGCGCCGCAACCGGCGCAACCGGCGGCTGTTCCTCCTCCTCCTAAACCGACGAGTAAACCGAAAAAGAAGAAGCGAGAGTTGCGAGAGATACCGGAGGACCATCGCGGGAAGCCGGTGACGTATGAAATCGACTGCAAGGAGTTGTTCGCGAAATCGTTCGATAGGAGAGAGGTTTTGAGAGAGGTTTTGGAGAGGAAAGGGGTGGCGTATTCCTCGTCGTCGTCTGCGAAAAATAACAAGAAGAAAGAAGCGGAAGGAGAACATCTAGAAACAACGCTCACGCCAAAAGAAATCGAAGAGTTGAATCTCATCAAAAGGAAGGCGTTGTTGGAAAACGACGAAACGATTGAAAAAGCGGACGTAGAAAACGTGAAGGAGTTGGTGGAAGATTTCGCGTCGTTTTTCATCGCCACGTTTGATGAGAAGAGGAAGAAATGGGCGAAGAAGTGCTTTCGCGAAAACGCAAAGAGACGAAAAGCGAAAGCGGAGGAAAACGCCAAGAATGGTAAGGGTATATTAACCGATGGGTTGGAGCGTACGTTTGAGGCACCAGCCAGTAACGCGGATTTCGAAAAAATGATGTTGGACCCGAAAAAGATGTTGATGGGAAAGAAAGCGGACGCATTGGCGGTTTCTGCAGCGGTGAACAGAATGCCGAAGTGCAGAGTGAGAGAATCTGCGTTTGGCGTGACAAAGACGGAACGAGAAATGATGGTTCCAGCAGTACGAATTCGGCCGGTGTCGAACGTGCCGGAATACAGAGCTTACACGTACTCTGTCCACGAAAACATCCGAGGCTCGGAAGAAGAGAAGAGAAGAAAGTTGCTCATCTCTGATCAGGACGGCGAATACCGAGTCGCGAATGAGAACGATTCCGATTATAGCGACGAAGAGGAAGACTTTGAAACCGGGGAAGAACAGTACCCGTGGCATCGACGGGACGATCTTTTGCTTCACTCGTGTGTTAAGTACATCATCGGTGAGAGCTCGAAATTGGACGAGTTTCTCATTCAAGAAGTTTCGGAACCAGCCATGGCGGCGAACGGTAAGGCAGCGGCTGTTGAAGAAAAAGAAGAAGCCAATCCGAGTAAAATCGAAGATACGACGAACGAAACGACGACGAAAATGGAAGTCCATGATTTCGCGATAACTGGCGATGAACGAGTAGAAACAGAAGAGAAAGATGAAGAAGTAGAGGTGAAGAAAGACGCGATGGACAAAGAGGAGGACAAAAACGGAAAGGAGAATAATCTGTCCGACAACGACAAAACGAACACTGTCGCGACGCAAACGAAGAGGCAATACACCGCAATCGATATCAAAGCTAAGCAAATATTCGAAACGACGTTGTCTACGCTCGCCTCGTACATCACTGGTGTACCACCGGTCAACTTTATCGCCTTACGCGTCAAGTTACTTCGCGATCAAGAGAGTGGTATTCGCGACATTGCCAAAGACATAGAATCTGCGCATGACAAGAATGCAAAAAACAACAAACCTACCAAAAAGAAGAAAGCGGCATCGACTTCTCTGCCGAAATTGAAAACGATCGAAGCGATTGCGAAAGAAGTCATCAGCCGAGAATCGATCGACTTCTTGCCTCGAAGGTTGCATGAGTACAAGAATATGGAAGCCGCGATGGATTCCTTTCGCACGTTGTTTTGTCCAAGATGCCACAGTTATTCGTGTCAAATTCACGGCAACGGCCACTTACCAAGTGTTGGACGAAGGATTCTTACGAATTACAAACCCGAATGGAATAAAGGGAAAATAGGGCACCCAGGAGGCCCGCAACAGAAAAAGAAGAAAGGGTACGTTCCCGTACCGGGTAGAAGAGCTGAACGCCACAGGAGTAAGGAGACCATCGATGCCAACGCCGATGCCAACTCCCCGGCTGACATGGATGTCGACGATACCAATAACGATAGGAAGGAAGATGGTGGACAAATGCACACTGATATCAACAACAATGCTGATAGTAACGAAGAAGGTGGAGATAAAGAAACTCCTCTCAAGTCTGATCCGGAAGCAAATTATTTAGCGCTTGCGAAACCAATAGATCCGTGCCGGAGTTCTCAGTGTTGGCGTTCGAACGAAGCATTATTCGCACTAATGAAAAAGTTGCAACCGCCATGGCTTCCTCCGTCCGACCGCGTGTTTTGCTCGCCGATTCCCGCAGAGAATAACGATAAGGCGATCGACCCGATGGATATTTCCGAGGCGGTGATGGCAGATTTCCTCTGCAGAGATAAATCCATCACCGACGAGAACTTATTGTCCATCGCTCAACAGTTGAAGCACAGTACAAAGTGGGAAAATTGGGTCGTCGAAGCATTCGACAAATCGTTGGATATTTTCGAAGATTCCTCGAATCCTTGCGCGGTGGCGGGCTTCTTAGAACCGTGCGAAACGAAACCACCGTCGTGTAAAATCGTTTGCGAAGAAATGCTCTCGATGTTTTGTGAAGATATTTTGGAAAAAAGAAAGGAAGACAGAGCAGCTGAAGAGGCGAAAAACGAGGCGACAGATGGTAACACAACAGTGGTTGATGCCACGACAATGACGATGGACGCTAGGAAAAGAAAGGGATCAAGACTGATTAACCGAACGTGGGAAACGCAAGCGGAAATCAAACAACTTGGTAACAATCGACACCGACGAAAAGCCGCCAAGAAGGCACAAAATGTTGGTTATCAGGGTACAGTCGCAAAAAGTACAGTCGCGCGAAGAAAAGAAGCTTCTGAAGGCGACAAAAACGCTTTGTGGTGCGAATACGAGCCGTGTAATTGCGAAGGCGGCGTCTGTACGGACGAGTGTCCGTGCTCGGTGAATTGGAACTTTTGCGAAATCAACTGCGGGTGTGGCGCAGATTGTCGCAACGCATTCATCGGATGTAATTGCAAAGGTGATTGCACCAAAGCGACGTGCCCGTGTAAAATGGCTGCCAGGGAGTGCGATCCAGACAAATGCGCCGAGTGCTGGCCGTCGGTTCGAGATTTTTCGAGACGCAAGAGAGAGCTGGAAGGCATCACTCTCGATACGGAAATCTTTTCCAGCGATCCAAAATTGGAAGGTATCACCGAAGTTAACGTGAAACGCAAGCACGAAGACAGGAAAGCGCCGTGTGAAAACATGAAGCTCCAATTGAAAGAGCACGCACACGTTTTACTGGGCAAATCTCCAATCGCTGGTTGGGGTGCCTTCTTCGGCTGCGATGCAAAAAAAGACGATTTCTTGGGAGAATACGTTGGTGAGATGATCACGCACGGCGAGGCTGAAAGGCGAGGGAGCCAATACGACCAAACCAACTCAAGTTTTTTGTTTAACTTGAACAACAAGTGGGTCTTGGACGCTTATTCGAGAGGAAACAAGTTCAAATTCGCGAATCACTCGAAGAAACCGAACTGTTATCCCCTCGTGATTTACGTGCGCGGGAACCACCGCATCGGCATTTACGCTAAAACAGATTCCAAATTCGGCGACGAAATGTTCTACGATTACGGGTATACGAAAGACATTATCGGAGAAGCTCGCGTTTGGGCGCACGACGACGATCAGCAAGACCAAGGGAATTACCGAAAGTAATAATTCTGAAATCATCATCATCGTTCATTTCGAACAAAAGGTCAAATCACCTAATTTTACGGCTTTGCTATCAAAACTTTCTTCTAATTGCTATTGCTATTTCGTCCGCCTCCTCTGCCTCTGCCTCCTCGTCCGGGCGAGGATCCTCGTCCTCGTCCTCTGCCACTGCTGACACTGCCATCGATCCAGGGTGGCGCGTTCGAATTTCCTCTTCCACCTTCGCTATCGTAAAAATTTCTTCTCACGACTCGTCGTCGGCGTGAAGAAGAATCCTCGTTTCTGAAGTCGCGGTCGTTATTATTATTATTATTATTATAGTTAGCATCGTACCCGTTCGAAGCGTTGTTGTTGTTACCGTATCGACGCGGAGGTCTGTTGATACTTGGGCCATTTCCATCGATTCCTCTTTGATTGTAGTTTTCGTTTCTCGCGCTCATGGAGTGTTGTTGACGGTTGTAATATCCTCCTCCTCCGACCCTCCTGTTGTTATTATTAGGGGAAAATCGGTTATCTCGAGGGGTGTAGTAATCGTCGGATTCAATCGGCATCCCTTTTTCGTCCGCAATTATGTTCATACCTCCGTCGCCGTGCGTTTGCATGCGTTCTCTGGCGACTTCCATTACTCCGAGAGGAGATATTGGCAGGAAAGTTAACTGCGCTCGGTCTCTTTTTGCGATGGATTCAAACGCGACTTCGACTTCGCGTCTCGACCCTTCGTCTTCCATATCGATTAAATCAATCATGACTAATCCGCCAATGTCGCGCAAACGCAGCGTTTTGGCGACCGTCTTTGCCGCTTCTATATTGACGCGACGCGCTAGCTCCTCGTTATCCACGCCTTCCTTTTTCATGACTGATCGACCGGCGTTCACGTCGATGGCGGTCAGCGCTTCCGTGCGTTGAATGACCAAATGTGCGCCGGGAAGTTCCGTCTGGTCGAGCCATATGACTTCTTCGTCGAGAGATTCCACCGCGTTGGCAATACCGAGGTGTTGAAATAATGCATTTCTTGAGCCACCATAGTTATCGTCGTTGTTGTTCGTGCTACTTCCAGCGGCGAATAAAACCACCCTATTGATGATTTCTTTCGAGGCGCCGGCTCTCGTGAGATCGTCCACAATTGCCTCATACGCACTCGTCGTGTCCACGTACAACTTTGATATGCGTTCGCCAAACAAATCGCGCACTAAAACTTGCTCACTAGTCGCCGAATTCAATAATCGTCTTGGTTCCAAGTCTGGGTAATCATACGCTTGCTTTGCGGATAAGTTCAAATGTCCATCCATGCGAAATTTCTTTCGCATAAAGTCGTTTTGGAGGCTGGAGGATTGTTTCACCAGTTTCTCCGCGGTAGTCTTCACTGAATTCCAATCGTCTACGAGACGTTTAATATCTAGCTCTAAAGCGTCCTGCGCGACGCCAGCGGCTTCGGTGCGCATGATCAACGCCGAATCGGACGGGCAAACGCTCAAACCAACCGATTTGACGTATTTACGCGCAGGACCGATGAGTTTGCGAGAAACGTACACGCCTTCACCATCCGGGCACAATACTACATTTCTACCAGGAAGCGTTGGACGGGCCGAAACGCGCGGGCCTTTGTTGAATTGACCGAGTCGAGTGACTTGGACGACGATTGGTTGTCCCTGTTCCCATTTCGTGGCGCAAGCGCCCCGAATGTCCTCTTTCGAGACGCCGAATTTGTCGCGGATTTTACGAATTTTTTCTCTCTTTCCGGCCTCTGGATCGTCGCCAAAGTCTTCCTCTTCTTCTTCGCCGTTAGCATTTGACGTCTTCGTTGTTTTTGGTTTCGCGGCGTTACTCTTCTTGTCATCTTCATCCACGCTCACTTCAAAATCATCGCTATCGTCGACTTCGACTTCTTCCGCGCCGAATAAGATTTCCCTGCCATCCTCCCCATCGTCTTCTTCTATCCATTCCTCCGTGATTTCCCCAGTTTCTTCGTCCACTTCGATATCGTCCATTTGCCCAGCTACACTCGCCATGAATTCGTCCGATTCAAAGTCTAAAGCGTCGTTAGTTGGTGCTTCCAACGCGAGTTCGACGGATTTCATCGCCGCGAGTTCCATTTTGATGACGGACAAATCTAACCGCCACCGCTCCAAGGAAAGCAGAGGTATTTTATCTCTTTCTTTGCTCTGACCAGTTTCATCTTTGTCGTCACCACGAGTCGTCAAATGACTCTCAGACGCCGGCGAACGCCCGCCGGCGCCTCGCCAGGACTCGGAAGATCCAGACGCCAAGGTATTCTTTCGCCGTTCTTCAGCAGCCGCTTCTTCAGCAGCCGTGCGCGCGCGATTTAATAAGTTCTTCTCTTTACTCGGCGAAGGCCCACCACTTCCGTCCCATAGATCGCCCCATTCGCCGCTTGTCCACCGTTTCTTTGTCAGGCCAACTTCTGATGTAGTCGATAAATCATCGTCGTCGTCGTCGTCACCCTCCTCCTCGTCGTCGTCGTCCTCCGCGCTCCCGTTGATCGTTTTGTCATACTCTTCTTCAAATAAATGTTTTTCTTCCCACGCTTTAATCAATTCGGATGTCTTCATCAACTCTTTCAGTTGCTTCTGCGAACATTTCGCAACCGCGTCTTCTCCGTACTCCTCTTGTAACAGCTTCAACTTCCTCGCTTTTCGAAGTAAACCTTTTGCTCTGTTGACTTCTACCGGCGCGTGCGTTTCGTCCGGTCTATCGACCCAATCAATTTTTGTTTTCCAAGCCATGGCTGGAGAGTCGACACCTTTTTGCAATAAAGCATACGGTGGGCCTTTTCCGGTTAAATCCACGAGCAGCGCGTTCATGCCTTTCATAACTCGCGCGACCGTACCGATGTACACGTCTCCGACGCGCATGCCTTTACCAACTTCCGTGCCGTGTTCGGACCAAATTTCGACGAGTTCGCCTTCCTCTAAAACGCCAATCTGTACGCCTCGACCTCGAGATTGATCGGCGGCGGAATAGACGATTTCGGTTTCTAATCCTGTTTTGATGCCGCTCAAGTGCGACCCGGGACTGTAGCCTAACTCAACCGCTAAATCGTTGCTCAGCGCTGCCGCGTCCTCTTCTTCGCCTTCTTCTCCTCCTGTATCTTTGCCATTAACGTCGTCGTCGTCGTCGTCATCATCTTGACTCTCTGTTGATAATGATGATGATGATGATGCTTTTGCCCCTCCTTCTCGTGTGTCGTCGTCGTCGTCGTCGTCATCATCATCATCATCATCTTTCGTCGCCTCGACGACTTCTTCCTTCTCTCCTTCCTCCGAGGACTCGTTCATGCCTTCCATTTGCTTCGCCGATGGTTTCTGACCATCCCACGCTAACCACGCCCCGCCAGTTTCAATTTTATTCTCCGACGCTTTTACTTCCACTTTCGCCGTGGAACTCGCGGTCAATCTCTCGTCGTCTATCGGCCAATCGACTGTTATTTCGTATTTCACGCATCTCTCCGGCAACTCGACGTAAAACGACTCCCCGGGAGACCACTGGATGACATTTTGAAACTGATCGAGCAACACTAACTTCAACTCGGTTTTACTAAACGCCGCATCGTCGGATAAATCAATCTTCCCGGTCCATTTCTCCGCATCGTTCGGCGTTTGGACGAGTTGCAAACACTCCCGAGAGTCCCATCCGCCGAAAGCGTCCAACGCGCCGATGACCGCCACGCGTTCTTCATTCGACGACGTAAACGAAGATGAAGAAGAAAGAGATTCGCCGTATTCGTCGTATCTCTTGTCGTCCTCGGCGTTTTCATCGTCGTCCTCCTTACTATATTTGCCACCACCGTTATCATTGCTAAAACTACTCCCTTTCCCTGTGCTTGTGCTGTCGCTATTGCTATTCCTCCTCCTCGTCACGGTGATGAAAAAAGCCACTTTCCCGCTCCGATTCGGTCCATCTCTCGAACGTCTGCGTAACCCTTTCGAGCGAGCGACGTTCGTGATTACCAATTTTCCTCTCTGTTGTTTACTCCTCTCATTATTAAACCTTCTTCTGAAAGAAGTGTTATCGTTCGATGAAGAAGAAGGTAAAGAAGAAGAAAACACTTCGGCGAATCGCATTTCTCTCTCTCTGTTGTTGTTTTATCCAATGTAGACGAAAATCTCTCTCTCTCTCAAAATACGGAGGAAAAGAGAGACCGAGAAACGATACACTCAACAACAACAACAACAACAACAACAACAGCAACAAAAAACTCTCTCGTCTCTCTCGTCTCTCTCGTCTCTCTCTCTCGACTTTTCTTCGAGAATAATGTAATGAATGCGAGGAGTAGATAGAGAGACTCGATTGCGAGTAAAAATTGTGCGATGAAATAATTGTTTCAATTTTTCATCATTGCAAAGACAGAAGAAAAAATCAACAACAACAACAAACAAGAACAACACACAAACACAGAAACAACACAACAAACAAGAAAAAAAAAACACAAAAAAAAACTTCTTTTTCTCTCTCACAAAAACACGTACTTACCCACACAACAAGAACAACAACAACTCGCTCTGCGCTTTGCTTTTTGTAGAGCGAAAACAACGAAGAGTACTAATGACGACGATAAAACCGAAGAGAACACTTTTTGCGTCGTTTACGACGAGTGAGACGAAAAAACAGCACCATTTCTCTCCTCGATTAAAAGGAGGGAAAGATTCGGATTTATACGTTGCGATTGGTGTCGTCTTGATGATGTTTTTCTTGGCGTTTATGATCGCGTGGTGGAACAGCAACACCTCTTCGAGAAGAAAGAGCAAAGTGCGCTGAGAGAGAGAGAGAGATGGCGACGAGGAGGAGTTTTTTTACGACGACGGGACGACAACAACAACAAATCGGTGGTTTAAGAAGAAGACGAAGAAGAAGAAGAAGAAGCAACAGAGTTGTTGGAGTGAGGAACAACAACAACAACAACAACAAAAATGTGTTCGACGAATCTTCGACGACGACGGAAACGAGTAGCAATTATGAGGAGGATAACGAAAGAAAGAAATTGAACGTGGCAATTGTTGGCGCGGGGTTTGCGGGGTTATCGTGCGCGTATAACGTGATACGACGGTGTAGTAGAGGCGAATTTATCAGTTCGACGAAGAGTAATAACGATGGCGTGAACGTGACGGTGTTCGCCGCCGAACATGCTGGTCAGGGCGGCGCGTCCTCCATCGCCGCGGGGTTGTTACATCAAAGAACGCCGAAAGGGTCAAAAATGCCGTACGGTTCCGTCGGGTACGCGAAGACGTTGGAGATGTTGGAGAAGTGTCAAAAGATTGAAGACATGATGGTCGATCCGGATTTGAACGTGAGCGGTATTGATTTTCGGTTCAGCGGCGAGTTGAGGGACGTGAAAAGAGGGAAGATGTTTAGGAAGGTTGGGTGTTTGAAACCGGCGAGGACGGAGAAGGATGCGATTGGCATCAGGAAGAACGTTTTGAATACTGATAATAATACTAATGGTGAAGAAAAAGAAGAAGACGCGATTCGTTTTGTCGAGAGAGAGGAAATCGAGGTGGATTTGCTTCGATTACGAAACAAAGGAGAAGAAGGAGGAGACGAAGATGAAGATGCGAACAAGGAAAACAACATCAACAACGCGTGTGGATTTTTCGTCGAAAATGGCATCGTCGTGGACGCGCAAAGGTATTTGGAAGCTTTAAAAGTTTTGATTGAATTCGAGGCGGCAAAAAACGCGCACGCGAACGTTTCGTTCGCGTTTAAGAAGCGACGCGTGGAGAGTCTCGAGGAGATTGCGAACGAGTCGTTCGACGCTATCGTATTGTGTTGCGGCGGTGAAATTCTACGAGACGGCTTTCTCGACGACTCCACGAAGCGAGAACTGTTCGAAAAAGCGGGAGGGACGTTAGAGCTCCAAGCCGGCCGAGCGCTCGTGTTGGAACGCGAGAACTGTTTCGTTCGAGAAGACGAAGAAGAAAAAAAGTGGGAAATGCCGGGCATTCTCGGATCGCACTATCTCTCTCCGTTTCAAAAAACCAAAGCGATGTTTGGACCGACGAAAGAGAGAGGCGAGAAAGTGAAACCTGGAGATGCCGCTAAAGCTGGGTATTACTCCACGGAAGCCGCGAAAACTTCTTTCCCAAACACTCCGGAAACTATCGATTTCTTGTTGCGCGAATTGAACGAAAAAGTGTACCCTAAAGCGACGACGATTCAGACGACGACGAGCAAGAAGAAGAAGAATTTCTTCTCGATCAAAGACATCGATACCGTCGCGTACGGCGTCCGCGTCAACGGAACCCGTACCCCCGCCGGCAGATTCCCGAAAATCGTTCAATTCGATACTCCAACAACAACAACTAATAAAAGCGACCAAAATCATCATCCTCGAAGTCGTTTTCTCCCAAAAAAAACATCAACGACGGTAAAAAAAGTACTCGCAGTCACCGCCGTCGGCGCGAGAGGTTTGCTCTACCACGCGCTGTTAGGCGAGTGGGTTGCGGCGGCGCTCGTTTGTAACAACGACTTTGGAAACCACGCAGTAGTAAACGTGGAAGACGTAAAAAACGAAAAGAATAAAAAAGACAACGCCAAAGAGTCGTTCGAAACCATCGTTCCCGAGGCGTTTCGTTAGTCAGAGCAGTACGTGCAATAGCAGATACAGTAGTCGTCTCGTGCTTTAAATCGCGTTTCATGTTACTAAAAGAATACTATTAGTTTACTACTCCTACTACTCAGAGCAAAAGATATTTGATGAAAGTAAAAGTCGTCCTTCACTCGTCTTTTTTCTAAAAAAAAAAATTTTGACCAAAAAAAATCGTCAAAAAAAACAGTTCAAACACCACTCGAAAGAAGAATTAAAAAAAGAATAAGATGGAGATTCATCCGTTCCGGTTGAAGCCCGGTCAAGTGCGCGTTTTGCTCTTTGTTTGTATCGCGTTGTTCTTATGAACGACATCTGCTGCTGTTGCTTTTCGTTGGTGTTGTTTTTAGTCGTACGAGTCGTTATGGTAGTATTCTCTCTCTTAACATCATCTCTTTTCATCCGTTCGAGATGATCAAATTCATCCGACGGATGACATCGCTCGCTTCTTTCGTCTGACGCTTTCTCTCTCTTAATCTGTGCGTGTGTGTAAACAAAATACTATTAACAGGACGTGAAAAAAGAGCTGGAATCATTCTGCCAGTTGAAAAACATCCAAGCCGGCATCGTAATCACCGCGGTAGGGTCGTTACAAAAAGCAAAGATTCGCTTGGCGTCGTCCGTGCAAACGAACACGAACGAAGTCGCCGAACTGACCGAGGAACGGTTTGAAATCGTCTCCATGACGGGGACGTTATCCGCGAAAAACGGGATGCACGTGCACGTGGCGGTTGCAGATGCGAACGGAGAAGTGTGCGGAGGACACATGTTAGAGGGGTGCGAAGTGTTCACGACGTGCGAGATTGTCTTGGGCGAGTGCAAACGCTTCGCGTTTGAGAGACACGCGGACGTGAACACGGGGCACAAGGAGCTGGTGGTGGTGAAGAACACGGCGAGAGATTTAGAGAGCGAGTATTATTTAGATGACGAGGGAAGCGCGACGACGCCGACGGGGAAGAAGGCGAGGAGGATGCGGCAGATGCGGATGATGGAGATGGAGAGAGAGCGGTTGCAACAAGGAGGAGGAGGAGAGAGAAGAGGATTGTTCTCGAGGATAGCGGCGGTGATTGTGCCGCCACCGACGCCGATGAGGACCGTGAATGAAGTCGCGGACGAAGTGTAAGTAGTAGCTCTTATATTTTCTTGCTTGTAGTAATAACAATTCTTATTTAATTATAATGATATAATAATAGTGTACAATACAACGCGCGGCGTAGTTTTTTTCTTCGCTCATCAAACGACGGGAATGGGAGTCACTGGAATGCTCGCGTCGCCGTCTTCCTTCTTTGAGTCTTCGTCGTTATCATTCGTCGCCGCATCTTCGGAAGAAGAGGGAGTTTTCGGCAACAACTTTTCGTCCCTAAATCCTTGGTTTAAGATGTCGATGTTTTGTTGCCCTTCGTATTTAAACGGCCTCTCGCCCAAGACTTTGACCAAGTCGTGTCTTTGCAACACTTCTTTATCTAACAACGCTCTCGCTAAACTTTCGACGACGGCTTTTTTTTCTCGAACTAACGCGACCGTTCGCAGATACGCTTTATCTACTAACTCTCGAACTTCCTCGTCAATCATTCGAGCGGTGTCTTCGCTGTACGGCGATTTGAAATCGTTGTCGCCTTTCGGAAAGGAGAGTAAACCAATCTTTTGGTTCAAGCCGTACACCGCCGTCATGTTGTACGCCATTTTCGTGACTTTTTCGAGATCGTTTTGCGCACCCGTGGAGATTTTTCCAAGCATGACGTCTTCCGCGGCGCGACCACCGAGCGTCATGCACATCATGTCGCTTAACTGTTCCGTGGTCGCTAAAACGTTTTCATTCGGGAGGTATTGGGCAAACCCCAAGGCTGCGGAACCTCTCGGGACGATGGAGACTTTTAACAAAGGCTCGGCGTGTTCCATGAACCAACCGACTACGGCGTGACCAGCTTCGTGATAGGCGACGGTTTCTCGTTCCACCCGAGAGATGACTTTTTCCTTCTTCTCTAAACCAGCGATGACGCGATCGACCGCTCTTTCAAAGTGTTCCAAGACGACGAATTCCGCGGCATCCCGCGCGGCGACCAACGCGGCTTCGTTGCAGACGTTGGCAATGTCCGCGCCCGCAAATCCAGGCGTTAACGCGGCTAATCGTTCCGAATAATCCGCAACCGGTCCATCTAACGTAATTTTCTGTAAATGCACTCGAAAGATTTGCTCTCTACCTTTCACGTCCGGTCGGTCGACGGTAATTTGTCGATCGAATCTCCCCGGTCTCAACAACGCCTTATCTAAAATGTCCGGACGGTTCGTCCCTCCGAGAATGACGACGCCTTGAGTCGACCCGAAACCGTCCATCTCGACTAATAACTGATTCAACGTGTTTTCTCGCTCATCGTTGCCGCCGGCGAAACCACCTCTTCCTCTTTGTCGGCCAATCGCGTCGATTTCGTCGATGAAAATAATCGAAGGTTTTTGCTCCTTGGCTTTGGCGAACAAGTCGCGAACTCGCGAAGGACCGACGCCGACGAACATTTCCATAAAGTCGGAACCGGAAATAGATAAGAACGGAACGCCAGATTCACCCGCCGTAGCTTTTGCGAGTAAAGTTTTCCCAGTCCCCGGCGGACCGACTAAGAGAGCACCTCGCGGGATCTTCGCGCCCAAATTTTCGTACTTTTCCGGTGATTTTAAGAAATCGACAAACTCCATGATTTCCCTCTTTGCCTCGTCGCACCCGGCGACGTCTTTGAACATCACCTTTGGCGCGTTTTTATCCAATGTCGCGATCGTCGCTTTACCGACGTTAAAGATACCTCCACCCGGTCCACCACCGCCACCGCCCATTCCACCCATACCGCCAACCGCGCCTCTGCGCATAAAGTACAACCATCCCGCTAAAATGGCAATCGTCGGCAACGCGCGCAAGATTTCGCCTTGCCAGTACATTTCTGAGACGTACGTCACCGGGACAAATTTCGACGATTCCACGCCCATGAGTTCTTGAGCTTCTTCCATTTTCCGTTCAAACGTTTCTAACGAACCGATGTTGAAGGAAAACTTGTGCGTTTGTTGATTCTGTTGTTGTTGTTGATTTTGTTGTTGTTGATTTTGTCCAGCGGTTCCGAAACTTCCTCCGGAATCGAAGCCATCCGCGACGGATCCTCCACTCGTGTTCGACAACAAGCTCGCTCCACTTTCCTTCGCGGTGGATTTATTCGACACTTCGATTCGATCGACCAATCCTTGCTCCAACAGTTTCGTCTTGAATTCTTGAAACGAGATTTCTCTCGCGTCCGATTGCCCGGCTCGAGAGAAGGACACCCCCAAGCCGAGCAAAAGAAGTAAACCTAACTGCCCGGCGACTTGCTGCGACTGCAAAAGCTCCGCGAACGATTTTGGCTTCTCATCGCTCTCGTTGTTGTTGTTGCTCTTCTTCTCGCCGCCTTTCTTATTATTATTATTGCCGCCGCCGGGAGGCGCCGTGTTCCCGGTGCTCCCGTTCGAGTTGTTCGTACCGCCGTTACCATTACCAAGTTTACCATTCTTCGACGCTTTTAAAAGCTGGTCCGCTTTTGCCGCGTTCTCCGCGGCTTTTTTCGAGGCTTTTTCCGACGACGACGGAGAGTTTGCGCCGCTTCCGCTGAATCTTCTTTTCGTAGTCGTCAAAGTCCCTCCTCTCTTCTTCAAAGCGTTCCAAGAAAAAGAAGAATCTCTTCCGGATGAGAAAAGCAGCAATCGTTTCATTGCCCCGAGAGAGAAGGAACCACCGGGAGACGACAAAAACGATTCAGACAACGCGTTTTTTGTTGTCGTCGTCGTGGTAAAACACTTCCTCCCGTTGTTGTTGTTCAAGTTGTTCATCTTATTCGAGTTTACGAAGATTTCATTTCGAACTTTTACTCGAGATGACGACGTAGACGACTTTGAGATGAAATTCTTCCCCGACACGAACAAAGTCTCCCCGTTTGTGCTTTTAAAAAACGCACGAATAAAAGAGTTCTTGCACCGCATGACGTGACACGGCAGAAACGACTTAAAAGTGAGGAGGACTTTATGAATCAATCGTCGTAAGTGTGTTGTTTTTTGCACCAATATAAAATACTCTCTGTGTAGTATCTGCTGCAGTAAATCAGTTCTACGAGAGTAAAGCAAAAAAGGAAAGGGAGGAGAAAAATTGAAACCCGATGAGTTTAGGGTTTATCATGAAAACCCTAAACTTAAAAAAATGGCAAGGAAGAGAGACTTGTCACGAATCTCATCACACGTGTGATACGCACTTTTGAATGATGATGATGATGATGACGATGAGACAAAACGAAGGATTTCGATGACAACGGTAAAATTACCGG
>Ga0181597_10001292_pt1 | contig 28288 bp, 24 predicted proteins | sample 041ome_5_FD_148647 | JGI IMG/M metagenome (GOLD analysis project Ga0181597, IMG submission 148647) | Coastal salt marsh microbial communities from the Groves Creek Marsh, Skidaway Island, Georgia - 041403US metaG (spades assembly) | ecosystem: Environmental > Aquatic > Marine > Intertidal zone...
CTGGAAATATCTCTGTCTACTCTATCTTATGCTTTTCTGTGTGATTGGCTTTTCTGTGTGATTGGCTTTTCTGTGTGATTGGCTTTCAAATCGACCTCAAATGGCCTCAAACGCATGATCCCAAATTTCGGTCTCATCGCCTCGGTAGTTCAAGGTTCCGAACTGATAAGCCAACTCTCCCAAGAGCTGTTGCGGACGATCAAAAAACTCTCCCAAAGCCGAACGATCTGTTGATGGAATGACAGACTCTTCGGGACGCTTGGTGTGTCTCGATAGCACCAAGACATGATATTCTCCCGCCTGCGATAACTCGCTTTCATAAAGACCATCCTCTCCTACCTTCACAAGATCACCCCCTAGAGCGCGAATGCCAGCGAGAGCGACGTTGCGATCTTCCGCAGAATCGGCGGGGCGAAAACCGACGATTGGCAGTCGAACTGAACTTTTTCGATAAGCGGGTAAAAAAATCACAACCGCTCCGTCATCAGGGCGAGTGCTTCCTTCGGTTGTTCGGTAGGTGATGCGACCTTTGATCGCGGCGGAAAAAATATTCTCTTCGTCGTTGGGAGCGGTCTGCTCATTCGCCAGAGGAAGCGAGGGGTTATCTGGTGTTACCGTCTGTTGATGTGATTCGGTCGAATTCTTTGATTCTCGCCATGTTCCCGCGTAAAACCCCAATCCAAACGCAAGCAGAGCGATGAGGGAAACAACGGGAATCGTGAGTCCCTGTTTCAAGGGAATGGGAGTGGATGCCGGCATTTGGGAATACGCCGGTGGACTTTGTGATGGTGAATCACTGAGCGAGTCAGCCTGCGGCACGTGAGAAAGAGCTGCCAATTTTTCAAAAGCATCCACTTTCTGAGGAGCTTCTGAATCTCCGAGCTCATTAGATTTAGAATCCGAGATCGATTCCACGATTGGTGGTGATTCGGGTTCGGTTATCACCACCGCACTTTCCAGAGGGGGAAGTTCCAGCGGTTGGGAGAGGGCGATTGGTACCGGACTGGTTGGCTCTCGATTCTTTTCGGCCTGACTCTCTTCGGATTGTGAAACCTCAAGATCTTCAGAGGATTCCATGTTCATTGATGCCAGGGAATCGAGGGCCTTCAATAAGGATTGATCCTTGGCATTCCATTTTGGCTTTGGAGAGGATGTTGTAGAACCATCCAAAGAGGGAACCTGAACGGACCGTCCGCATGTTGGGCAATCCACATTCTCGCCAGACTTGGTCTGAGAGATTCCCAATAGCTGTTGGCAGTGTTCGCAGCGAAACTTAATTGGCATAAAAACTCAATTCCTTCGGCCCGCAAATATTGCTTATCGATTCACACTTCGACCAGAGCTACGATACTCTTCCAAGGTCTTTTCCAAACGAAGGGCGACATCAGGATGTTCCTGGATGAGGTTGGTTGTTTCTGCAATATCTTCAGAAAGGTTGAATAGCTGATAGGGCTTTTCAAACGGCTTGCCGCTCGGTTTCTCGCGTCCACCAGAACCGTTCCCGAGAACCAGTTTCCAGTGACCGTCCCGAATTGCAAACATTCCGTTGATGGAGTGATTCACGATCAATGCTTCGCGTTGTGCTTGGTTCTCTCCTTTCAGCATCGGCAGTAATGTTGAACTATCTTCTGCTTCCGAATCGCTTAGCTTGACGTTTGCGATGGATGCACACGTTGAATAAATATCCGTATGAGTGATTGGCGTTGAGCACTGGCTTCCCGGTTTGATCTGGCCTGGCCAGCGTACGAAGAACGGAACTCGATGGCCGGCTTCCCAGACGTCTGCTTTGGTTCCTCTTAATTCTCCATTCGGACGATGATTCTCTGCGCGGAATCCCTGGATCTTTGAGTCATCGACATGGTCTTTCTTGCCTTGTTCATCGTAACGATACATGTAAGACCCGTTATCAGAAGTATAGAAGACGATGGTGTTTTCAGTGAGCCCGGTTTGATCGAGAGCCTCAAGGATTTGGCCGACGGTCCAGTCAACCTGCATCACGAAATCACCATACTCGTTCAATCCTGTCTTTCCTCGAAAACGTTCGTGAGGTTGGGTTGGTTTGTGAGGTGCAGTAAGTGGGAAGTACAGAAAGAAAGGCTTCTCCAGTGTGGATTGCTGTTGAACGACTTGAACTGCTTCTTGGGTGAGTCGGTCGAGTACTCCATCAATCACAAATTCTTTGGAACGCGGTCCGTTGCGCACAAAGTGAGGAAAGCCGACAGCTTGTTGTTCTTCCGAGGGGAGTTGATTGAAGCGGTCATCACGGATATAGACATACGGAGCCATGTCTAACGAGGCGGATACGCCAAAGTAACTGTCGAAGCCATGATGGATTGGGCTGTCGGTTATTTTTCCCGAAAAATCAACCCCGGGATCACCGTCCCATTTCTTGCCTTCTGACTCTTTTCCATCCAACATTGGGAATGACATTCCCAAATGCCATTTTCCGACGGCATGCGTGGAATAACCTTGCTTCTTGAGTAAAGTTGCGATGGTGGAACGATCTGGCTGAATCAAAGGTGGACTGTATCCCCCCAATACTCCTCGAGTGAGTTTCGTACGCCAGCAGTATCGTCCGGTGAGTAATGCGTATCTTGTCGGTGTGCATACTGCGGAAGGGGAATGCGCGTCTGTAAAGGTCATTCCTTCAGTCGCTAATCGATTCAGATTCGGCGTGGGGATTTTAGACTTCTCATTGAGCGATTGCACATCGCCATATCCCATGTCATCTGCCAGAATCACAATGATATTGGGGTGAGATTCCTTGGCCAATAACAAATCAGAGGCAGTGGTAAGACATACGGTCGCGACGCAAGCTGCGACCAAGGAAAACGGAATCGAGAATCGCATAGAGTATCCTTAAGGAGAGCACTAAAGATATTCGGAGTTGAGTGATCTTATTCTCAGGGAACGGTCGTCGAGAGTCAAATTGATATAGCCGGCAATCTGAGTTGTTCTCAGATTGGACGTCTTGTTGCCCACATTGTAAACAATTCAATCTCTCTGAGCGGTTTGAGAGCAGGTTTCAGCACCTTCTTGACAGAAAAACCTGCTTTTTCTACGTTTCCACATCAGATAGCGTGATCCTTCTGGCTGGTGAAATTGTTTATTCCTTCAGAACTTATCTTATGAATTTTCCGTCTCGTCAATTTCAGCGATTGGTTTGTGCGATCACGGTCTGCATGGGTTTTGTGACGGGATGTTCGTTCTGGAACCCGAATCAAGAAACCGGCCCAACGGAAACCTGGTCTGATGTGTTTGGAACGCAGGGACCGGAAGTGGTGGATGCGAATCGCTCAAGTCTTAGCACCGTGGTTCTGCAAGTTGCACATCTCGAACAGCCTCTTACCGATATTTCAATGATTGACCTGTTGTGGAAAGAGGTTGATCAAATTGGAGCACTCGACTCGCAAACACGCCAGAAGTTGAGCGAGAACGGATTTCGAGTCGGGATTACAGGCCCGAACATGCCGAGGACATTGGAAAATCTTTTGCAGGTGGATGCCGCGTGGAGAGAGGAACGAAGCGACGGACAGCAGGGAAGTACCCTCCAAGCAGTCACCATGTTTCCCGGCGAACCGACTCATCTGCATACCGGTCAAGCTTACGCAGAATGCGAAATCAATGTGCCAACAGTTTCTGGTGCAGAAACAATCAAATTTGAAAATGCCACCTGTCAGTTTCAGATTGAAGCCGACCAACTTCAGGAAGGCTGGGTGAAACTCCATTTCATCCCGGAGATTCACCACGACGCACAATCATTGCGGCGTGTGGCGACAGATGAAGGCTGGAAATTCTCTAACACTCAGAAAGTTCTTCCTGTTTACGATCAAAAATTTACTCTGACACTCAACAGAGGCGAAGTTGCAATCTTAAGTGCGACTGAAAACAAGCCGGGAACTCTGGGACATGCCATGTTCATCGGTGATGGCAAAAACGATCAGATTCAGAAGGTGATCGTTATTCGCCTGGCCGAGATTCAAAAAGCTCGCCGAAAGTTATCTCGCGAACGCAACTTTTGATTTGTCTACTTCGCAGAAAGATCGACGCAGACGAGTTCTTTGTCATTCCTGGCAAACAATGATTTTTCTGCAAACGCAGGATGACTCCAAACGACTTGGCGTCCGAACGCTTCGTTCGTTGGCTCCAGAACGTGAAATCGCCCTTGCTCTTGGTATCCTTCGGGAGAAAGATCGGCAAGAATCAAATCTCCGGTTTCGCTGAACAACCAGAATCGATCAGCTTTATTCACCAGATAAGCGGTCGCGTGTCGATCACCTCGAGGGTTCCCATTTGTTGGAGCGGTCGTCGACCATAGTCGCTTCCCATCTTCTACGCTGGCCCCGACGAGTGCGCCGGTGTTGATGTCACAACCATAAATCACTCCCCCCATCATGATCGGCGTGGAGTTACAACTGTAGAGAGCCGACTTGGTATTTCCTTCCCAGACAATTTTTGCTGCTGGCTTGTCATCATCGAGTTCGATCAGTGCACCGACTGCGCCAATACCGCTGGCGAAAAGTTTGTTTCCGTCTTTGATTGGCATTGCGACCGACATGCCGTACTGAGGTTGTATGGGGAGGGACCAATAGAGATCTCCCGATCCGGGATTCAAAGCATTGAGAGAGATCGGAGTCCAAATCAGAAGTTGTTCGACACCAGCGTGTTTAATGAGAGTAGGGGGGCAGTAGCCTTGTTCGGGAGCATCCAATGCTCGCCAAACTTCTTTCCCCGTGAGCTTATTGAATGCTACGGCAACACTTCCTTTTCCTCCCACGATGCAAATGAGTAAGTCTCCATGCACCAACGGGTGAGCGGAGTGACCCCAGAATGGAGATTTTGTGTCGTATTCTTGATTCAGATCTTTGGTCCAGACTTCTGTGCCATCGTTGGTCTGAAAACAACTCAATCGACCTTCCGCACCGAGGAAGTACACATGCTTTCCATCAACCGTCGGTGTGCATCGTGGACCGGCAGGATAGGAGAGCTTATAGGGTTGATTGTACTCGACACTCCAAAGTTCTTTGCCGTTCTTGACATCAAAGCAGCGCAGCCGCTCTTCTCCGGTCAGTTCTGCCGTCCCGCCGGGGCTATTTTTGATCTCGCCGGACGTTTTGTTGTAATCGGCAACGAACACTTTCCCATCAGCGACTGCCGGGCCCGCGTATCCCAATCCGACAGGAACTCTCCATTTCAGGGGTAATCCAGATTTAGGAATGGAGTCTGTGATTCCCGTTTCTCGCCAGACTCCGTCTCTCTGAGGTCCACGCCATTGGGGCCAGTCGTCAGCAGAGACGCCTTGAACAAACAGGCAAGAGAGAGCGACGGCACACAAAAACTGACGTGAAAAAATCATCAGTGGCTCCAGAAACCGGTGAATGAGTTGAGTGTCCTGATTATTGGCACTTAAACCGATCAGGTCAACAACTGCCCGAAACATGCGATGTTTCTCGCTTGAAGCCGACTGAACTCTTTTTCAGAATTGGTTGTCAGTCAGGAAACAGAGTCAGTTTTTTTACAAGGATAATCGATCAGTGGCCAAAGTGAATAAATCGACAACGGAAGAAATACGCCAACGGTTCGACAATGATGTCGAGCGATTTTCCAATCTGGAAACCGGGCAGTCCGCGACAATTGATGCCGTTCTGGCACTCGATCTCATCGCTGAGTCCGCTGTTGCTGTGACTCCGCATGCGGTCGATCTGATTGATGTCGGTTGTGGGGCGGGGAATTTCTCCCTGAAAATTCTGGAGCAACTGCCGGGCCTGAATGTTCGATTACTCGATTTGAGTCAGCCGATGCTCGAACGTGCCGTAGAGAGAGTTTCTTCTGCAACATCGGGTGTCGTGATCACGGAGCAGGCGGATATTCGGGAAATAAGCCTTGATGCAGAATCAGCCGACGTGATTGTGGCAGCGGCTGTGTTGCATCATTTGCGGACTGACGACGAGTGGAAAGCTGTCTTTGAGAAAATTCATGCGGCCCTTAGGCCCGGAGGTTCGGTCTGGATCTTCGATCTGGTCAAAGCCGAGAACCCCGCACTCGAATCCGTGTTCCAAAAACGTTACGGCGAGTATCTGGTCGGATTGAAAGACGAAGCGTACCGAGACCATGTCTTTGAATACATCGAAAAGGAAGACACACCGCAGTCGCTGACCTTTCAAATTGACCTGTTGCACAAGGTCGGCTTTTCGCGAGTCGAAGTGCTTCACAAAAACGTCTGTTTCGCTGCGTTTGGTGCGGTAAAGCAATGACGGACTGATCAGACTGGAAGAAGTTCGCCAGATCACCGAGAACTAAAGCGACAGAAAGCTGCTGGCCGGAGTGGCCAGATCCAGCAGCACCAGACCCCAGACGGCAATCGTGACTGGCAGTGCGAGCTCGATACCACGAATCGGCTTGCTTTCACCGGTCTCATCTTTAGTTTCCTGAGCTTTGCCGGCAATCAGAAGGCGGCGTCCGATACTCAGCACCAATACCAGAATTGTACTGATTAAAAGAACGTAAAGAGTTGGTTTGAAGCCGAGCCAGACACCGATGGCGCCCATCAGTTTCACATCTCCGCCTCCGCTTCCGCCTGTCATCCACAGCATGAAGAAGGTACCAAAGCCAATAGCAAAGCCGGCGGCTGCATGGCCGAGTCCTGGTAATCCGTGAAAACCGACCTGCCAGGCGATTCCGGCAACCAGTCCGCACAATGTCAACCAGTTGGGGATCCGTTGGGACTTCAAGTCGGAAACGGTGGCCCAGATCGTGAATAATGCCAAACAGAAGTAGGCGACGAGTTGTGAAGTTGTGAGATCGAGCATGGCAAGGCCTTCAGGTCTGGTTGTTCCATGAGCAAAGCTCAAGGCTTGTCGGAATCTTTTTGGCGAAAACGCCTGGCAATCAGATGGACGGCAACCAACACTCCTAGCGAGATACACAAAAACTGGACCAGCCAGACGGTGAACTCACGAAAAATTGGTTGCATAATGTGGTGGTCATTCCAAGTTTGCCAAGGATTGGTATTGATAGTTGTATGCGTTAATGCTGAATCCAAATGTTGCTAACAAATCTGGAACAGGTCGATTAGTGATATTATCGCTGACAGGAGTTCTCAGCGTGATGATGACTTGATTCGTTCCCGGAGCAGCAGCAGCCACCGCCAGATTCAAATCACCCCATTCATAGCTCTGATTAGAGGCTGCCACGCGATCAGGGATCGTAATGTTTCCATAATCAATGCGCAAGTAGCTATCTCCCTGATTGGGAGCCGCGGGTTGTGTGAGACTCACCTCGATCTGGTGGATTTGAAGAATTTCACGAATGTGCTCGGCAACCGGTTCCCCCTGATTGGCTTCTCCTCCAAGCTCTGCCGCTTTTCGAGCTCCCTCGATGGTTGCGGTATTGACTGTATGACCAACCAGAAGCAGATAGCTGAACTCAAAAATTGCCAATGTCGCGATGATCAGGATGGGCAAGACCAGGATAAACTCCAAAATCACAGCGCCTCTTCGTCGTTCTCTCTGTGCAGTATGAGACAACGAAGGATTCTCGATCTTGCCTGGTTTTCCTGAAATTGACTTCAAAATTGAATTTCCCGAGACAAACCGATTCGAGTGGAACTGTTACCTGGTGTTAACACCCAGCGCATACGCAAAGCATCGTTTGGAGATCTCTGCTACTGGCGGAAATGATTACATACAAAGTGTTGTCTATAAATCACTTAGGTTGCTTTAGACAATCGCTTCGATGGCTAGTGCCAAATCCATCAACTCGTTGACCAATGCGTTACGAACACAGACTAACCCGACAATAACGCCGATTCCTACGATGGTTAATAGCAGGATGTATTCGGCGAAAATCGAGCCTCTACGACGACTTACGTCATTTTTGATACGCTTGCGAATCACGGGCTTTGCCCTTTCTGAAACATATTGAGGAGCACAACATCACCAGTTCAATATTGCAGTCAGTGTGCCAACTCATCGGGAATTTGACTAAGAACGCGTGTTTATCAGTACTTCACCGATAAAGACCGTCTCTGGGTCGCTCAGGAATTTCCAGAATCCTCAAAATTTGACGTTTGTCGGCACTCTCCATGCTCTGTCATGTGACATGAGAATTTTGCGCGCCCATCAAGAGCCACAACATATTGGGGGGCCACTGCGCCGTGAGGGTAAAGAACTCAGAGGCGTTGTGACTTTGGAGTTGATCCTGGTTTTTCCAATTCTCATGATCCTGCTTCTGGCGATCATCGAATTCGGTTTGATTTACTCGACAATCCAGCATGTGTCCTACTCCAGCCGATTGGGGGCGAAGCTTTCTTCGGAACAATCGACAGTCAATCTGGGGACATACAATCAAAATGGAGGCGTCAGTCCGTTAAGAACAGAAATCAACAACTATCTCACGACTGCTGGATTCAACACCTTGTCGTGCCAAATTACACTTCAACATAATGTCGCGGGAGCCGCTAACAACACACAAGAAAACCCCGATCCCGCACCTGCGGGATGCGATTGTGTGGCTCCCGTCAATAATCTCCCGGTTGGCTCCGAGTACGTCCGTGTCACGGTCTGTGTGCCAGTGACTGGCAACGTCCCTAATCTGCTGGCGACATTCGGCTTCGATATCGCCGATTATGAAGTCGAAGAAACAACCACTTTTCCATACGAGTAATTATGCGTATTCGTCTTGTCCATTCCGAATTGGTCCATCGACGCCGTGGAGTTGCCACGTTGTGGCTGATTCTCGCGCTACCCTTGTTTCTGATCATCTTGGGGGCATTGCTGGAAATCGCCAATTTGTGGTTGGCTCGGATCGAATTGAAAAATGGTCTCGATGCGGCATCGCTGGCAGCCGTGAAGGAATGGGCCGAATCTCCCGGGGGAACCGATACTCAGCCTGCTCGTGCAGTGGGAGTCGACTTTGCGACAGCCAACGATTCAGGAGGACAACCAATCCCATTGGCCACGAATTACGATGTCGGTGGCGGTGTTAATGAGAACGATACGAATGATGACGGGCTGATCTTTGGAGCAGTTGATGTTTCTGACTTAACTGACATCGTGTTTGATGCGGGTGAAGCGCCAAGTTGTACTGTGGCCTCCCAAGATGTGTTCGGCGTTCGGGCGCAGTCCAACATTCCGGTGAACAGTATTTTCTCAAACCTCTTGGGCCTTCCGTTGGGTCCTTATTCGATCGAAGCCAAGTCTGACGCCATCTACGACTGCAACATCGGCTCGCCGCGACTGGTCCACATCAACCAGTTTCTTCCTGGCCCATAAAAGTTTCTTTGGGATGCCATGTTCAAAGATTATCACACCATGCTTTTGTGAGTCTGTTGAGGTTTTCAACTCTTTTGAGGGATTCACCTTATGGATTCCGTGAGGGTTATGACGGATTGTTGAACTATTCCGGTTGATCACATCGTGATCATGAGGGATATCCCTCTTTTTGTATTATGGCTGGAAATCCCGGAATAACCTCAATTCGGGCCAATATTCCTGCAATAGGCTTAATCCGGTCCAAGCTTATAGCCGATACCTCCTTGTAATACTGTCCCGCGCTTCTCCTGCGTAGTATGCAGTGAGAAGTGATTAAATGACTCCGAGGAGGGAGCCATCATGAGTTTCGTAAATGCCAGACAGCTTGGAATACGTTGGATCTCCGCAAAGATGATCCCGCTTCCTCTCATGCTTTGTTGTCTGTTGCCTGCCAATACACTTTCCGCGCAAACGCTGGCAAGTCCCAAAGTTTCCAACAAAGTGGAATCTCTGGTTGACGAAATTGTCGCCGCGGAAGTTGAACTTAAAGTGTCGAAACGACGCTCCAAAATCATCCGTATGAAGAAGGATGTCTTTCGGATTGCGGTCGCCGATCCTTCCATTATTGAAGTGGTCGCGTTTGGTTCTCGCGAAGTCGAACTCATCGGACGAGAAACAGGTACAACGAGTGTGACTCTGTGGCTGGGTACCGAGCTCGATGCCGAAAGTCTCAGCATGCTTGTCGAAGTTGTGAAAGACGATGCCGTAGAAGATCTTCGTCGGATGGAGTTTTCAGAACTTCAAGACATGATTAACGAAATGTTCCCCAACAGTCGTGTCCAATTGATCCCGATTGCAGACAAGCTCATTGTTCGCGGACAAGCTCGTGATGAGCAGGAGGCTGTCCAGATTATGTCGCTGCTGCGAAAATCGAGCGGAGCAGGGCAGGGGGGGGCTACGGGAACACCTTATGGAACATCGGGTGGCATGGCTGCAAATGTTAACGCCAATACTGCTGAGTCGCTTCCTCCCCATTCCTTGATCAATATGTTGCGTGTGCCGGGTGCCAAGCAGGTGATGCTGAAAGTTCGCATCGCAGAGTTGAAACGATCGGCACTCCGAGAACTCGGAACTGATATCGAACGCCTCGAGATCGGTGACTGGATTCTCAATTCTGTCCTCAGCGGTGCAGGAGGAAATTTGGGAGCAGTCGGAACTTTTGACGGTGACGCGATCGAATTGGCCATCCGGTTTCTGACAACCAATGGTTCGGCGAAAATTCTGGCGGAACCGAATATGGTCGTATTGAGTGGCGAGACCGCCAACTTCATCGCAGGGGGAGAGTTTGCTGTTCCGACTGTTGTGGGAGTGGATGGCGTCGGTGCGGCCTCAACAAGCTTCAAAGGCTTCGGTACTCAGGTGACATTCACACCAACGGTGTTGGATAAAGATCGCATTCGACTGCAAGTGGCACCGACTTTTTCGACACTCAATAAAGACAATTCTGTGAACAGCATCTTCGGTCTCGATACTCGATCGGTTTCGACAGTCGTCGAAATGAGAGAGGGCCAAGTGATGGCGATCGCAGGATTGTTGCAAGAGCAACAACGTGGCGACAAATCGCAAATTCCGGGTCTCGGACGTATTCCGATCCTGAATGCCGTTGCGGCAGACCGCACGATGTCTCGGGATGAAACCGAATTGCTCATTTTGGTTTCTCCGGAGTTAATCCATCCGATGGATTTTGAAGAAGCACCTCCGCTCTTACCTGGAATGGAAGTGACGGAGCCTGACGACTACGACTTTTTTGTTCACGGAGCCATCGAAGGTGACCCAAATTTGCACTTTCGCTCGACCATCTGGGAGAACGAGCTGACTCGTCGCAAGATCGGCGATAAAGGTTGTTCAACCTACATCAAAAGTGAGTCCTATTACCTTTACGGTCCTTCGGGATTTTCTGAATAAACCTCGCAGTTCACAGAACAACCGTGTGTCACACGAAACGGAACACCAACTGTTGAGGACAAGGAATTCAAAATGTTAAACATTCCCTATCGCAAAATGATCATTCCCGCTGCCGGTTTAATGCTGGGATTTGTTGGATGTAAGCACCATTCCACAAATGTCGATATTCAAACTCCGCCGTTGGGGACCATCAGTGATTCTGTGTGGCAGAAACAGGAATCGAATGCGGAAGCCACCGAATTTATTGTTTACGAGCATGAATTTGTGGGTAACACAGTTCGGTTGAACCGGGCCGGAGAAGATCATATCAAACAGATTGCTGTTCGAGCGGGAAATGTTCCTTTCCCTGTTGTGATCGAACGAAGTTCGATGAGCGTCAAAGAAGGGACCAAGCATGGTTTCCCCGTGCATAACGATCCCGTGCTCGACAAACAGCGACGCGAACTTGTCGTGCAAATCCTAAAAACAATGGGGGTCGAAGACGCTGCCGAAAGAACGGTGGTCGCTCCTTCCTTCACTCCAGGCTTCCAATCGTTTGAAGCGGAGAAAGCCTATAATGCGAACTTCTCCTCCTCAGGAGGAAACTCAGGTGGCTTTGGAGGGTTCGGCGGTGGAGGTGGTGGGTTTGGCGGTTTCTGATCTTAGCCAGAGAGTTGACACCAGAATCTCCGAAAACGGACGATCATCAGCAGAATTCATTACTTGTGAAGGATGACAACCGATGCGAAAACTTGTTTATTCAATGACCACTCTGACCTTGTTGGGACTCTGTTCAGGTTGTTCGCAAACGGGCCCGATCGGCAGTTTTGGTGCCAATAAATCTGAAACGGCACCAGTGAAAACTGCGGCTGCTATGGATGACTCAATGCAATTTGAATTGGCCCGCGGCAGCGAAAAGCAGGGGCAGCTACTTCAAGCACAAGAAATGTATCTCCACTTGTTGGAAGAGTCTCCGCAAGATACTCAAATTCTTCATCGTTTGGGTGTCGTGGCCTCTCGGTTGGATCAGTACGACCAAGCCTCGCATTACTTCATGCAGGCACTTCGTCACGACAAACACAATTCAGAGATCCTCGCAGACTTGGGTTATTCACTGTACCTCAAAGGCGACTTGAAAGCCGCTGAAACAGCGTTACGTCAAGCAACCCGCGAGAGTGCCAATAACGAAAGAGCGATCAACAACCTTGCTATGGTCTTGGGGCAACAAGGACGCACGCAGGAAGCCTACGCTTTGTTCCGCTCGGTTGTGGATGAGGCCCAAGCGAATTCAAACTTGGCCTATGTCATGTCTCGCGCAGGGAATTCGGAACAGGCGGCCAAACGGTACAGTGTCGCTCTTACAATCGATGAAGACTTGGAAAAAGCCCAAGTTGCACTACTGCAATTAGCAGAACAGCAACAAATCGCGCAGCGTCTGGATAATCTCAGAGACGCACAGAACGAAACTCGTACGGCAGATGCTTCTCAACAGTCACATTCTCCACGTTTGGAGTCCAAAGTTAGTCCGGTGAGTTCATCGTCTGATGACCAGTGGTACAAAGAGAAGACCGAAGAGTTTGAGCTGCCCGTACTGATTGATCGTATCGAATAAGTGTTGGCTGATGGTTGTTGAGGGAACTGCACATTATTTCGGTCCCCTAGGTAAAAATCGTGGAATTCATTACCGAATAGGTCTGAACTACGGACAGATGCGGTGAATCCCCCTGATTTTAAGCAGATTCGAGCGGTTGAACGAACTCCCCGCTTGTAGTGATTCTTCTTAAAAATCGCGTCAAAAAAGTCACTCTGCCCATCTTCTCTAAGTTTCCAGAAATTGCCAGTTGAGTCTGGCTTTGGGTATAGTATCATCAGGTCATATCCCGATATCTCCATCGGGGAAACACTGATCCTGACGGGCATGATGCTCTCTTCAGGTGTCAGGCTCGCAGGCAAGAATCGTCAGAGCACCCCCGCGAGTTTCAGTTCTCAGTCGCATCTGGGTAAATCAGGCATGGTTGCTGATCGATCATTGGTAGTTGTCTCTCACTCCGAGAAGTTACTCGCTCAATTCGAGTCTCTTGAGGTTGTTTCCTCAGAGAGCGAATCTGCGTTGCTTCTGTCACCGGCAGATATGCCTTTGGTTAGCCAGAAAATCGAGTTCGAATCACCCGTCCTGTTGGTATTGGATTTACGCCCTCAGTTTCGCGCGCAAGACTTGGTTCCGATACTCGAACTTCTGGATGAATTGCCAAACGCCGATTGGAAACTTCTGGCTGTCACATCGGGAGTCATTTCGCTGAAAATTGCGGCGATGTTGTCTCGACTGGTTGATGGTTACCTCGACGAACGTCAGGACTGCTCCAATGTCGAACGACTGGAAGCCGCCATTCTTCCCTATCTGAACGACGAACGATCCTCAACTCGTATCCGAGGGGGATTTTCTTTGCAGGCAGGTGATGTCGAGTTATGTACTTACACTCCTGCAATGATTCCGCTGCTGGAGCAACTTTCCAAAATCGCCAGGCATGACGTGACTCTGATGCTCATTGGTGAAACCGGAACTGGAAAGACAACTCTTGCTAAACTGATGCATCGCATGTCTCGCCGCAAAGAAGGGACCTTTCACACGGTCGCCTGTGGGGCACTGCCCAAGGACTTGATCGAAAGCGAGTTGTTCGGTCACGCGCGTGGAGCATTCACGGGGGCCGAGCGTTCCCGTATTGGTCGCTTTGAAGCCGCTAACGGCGGAACATTACTTCTCGATGAAATCGATTTGTTAGGCCCCTCGGAACAGGCCAAACTTCTTCGAGTGATCGAAACTGGCGAATACGAGAAAGTTGGTTCGACCGATACTCTACACACTTCGGCTCGAACAATCGTTGCCTCCAACATTGCGCTCGATGAGTTAATGGACAAAGAGAAGTTTCGTGCGGATTTGTATTATCGCCTGAACGTTTTGCAATTCCGATTACTTCCACTTAATGAGCGTCCCCACGATGTTCTCCCGCTGGCTTTGGGATTCATCGAAGCCTTTTGTGAGGAACACGAAATTCAAATCGATTACGTACGAATGGATTTCCTCGAAGCGTTACAAAAATATTCTTGGCCCGGTAATTTGCGCGAGTTGAAGAATCAGGTTGCGCGAGCCACCATGATGGCAGAGGGTAAAGAGCTACGACTGTGTGACCTCACTCCTGAAGTCCAGAACTCTGAGGAATCCACGAAAGTCGCAAACTCCAACCCGAAGTTGTCGACAGGTATCGAGGACTCGAATGAGACACTTGCAGATCAAGTCGCCAACAACGAGCGGGAAATATTACTCGATGCTTTGAAAGCCAATAACTTCAAACGGATTGAAACCGCGAAATCGCTGGGAATCAGTCGTGTGGGATTATACAAAAAAATGAAGAAGTACGAGATTCTCGACGACCAACAAGCGTCCAAAGACTCGGCTCAATCGGTGGCTTGAAGCATCTGCTGGGAATTCGATTGCCAGTATTTTAACCACTCCGCGACTAATGCTCCTTTAAGGTCGCCGCTCGCTTTGTTTTCTTCTATTGTTTTCCCCCAATAGAAACTCACCCACCCATCAGTGAATGATTTCGAACTCTGAATGAACTCGTCCATCTCTTCCAGAGAGCATTTCAATGGAAACATTTCTTCAATCACAAGTGGTTTACCGATGTCGTAAACCTTGAGTGCTTTGAGTGATCCTGCGACGTCCCCTTTCTTTGGGTAGAAGTGAACGGCCACAAAATCGAGCGGCTGACTCACATCGGGATCATGAAACAAAGGTTTGGCGTTCGGCCAGGTGTGCGCCCAAGGGATCGCGCCTACAGTGATCATTGTGAATGGATCGACTTTCCGAATGGCTGTCGTCAGTTCACTGATCCATGCTTTGGCAATCTCTTCTCGCGATCGATCTCCAGGCGTCAAGGTGATGCGTTGGACAAAATGTTTGCCGCCGAGTTCACCGGCCAACCATCCTGAGTCAGGATCGGCTCCCCCAATGATTGGTTCGTTCATGAGGTCATAACAAAATATGGCCGAACTTTTCTTACAGACCTTCGCAATTTCAGCCCAGAATCGAGCCTGGACAGTCCACCGAGCTTTCTCATCGAGTTGGTCATACCAAGCGGGGACATCTTGTTTGTGGTAGCAGCCGAGGCCCGTGACATCGAGGTAGAGTTGAGTTTGCTCTGCCAGTGAAACCAACTTCGCCAATTGCTTTAATTGACGAGAGTTTGGCTGCTCTGCAGTTTCCATGAATTTTGCGAGCTGCAAATGCACACGTACGACATTGCATCCCAATTCTTTAATCTCTCGGAAGTCTTCAACGACAGACGACCACTGATCGAACCAATAATCTTCGAGTAATAAACCGTCATGGTTGTGATCGTAATTGACTCCCCAGACGATGAACCTGTTTCCCGACGTCGCACCGACAAAGTGCGATCCATCATCGCTCACTCGAATTCGTTCCAGCTTCGAGGTCAACTCGTCTGCTGACACTTGAGAAAGAACAACGGTTAGCAGAATCAACGGTATGAGTTTTGTCATGGTTCTCCTCAGGGTTTTTCTTTCTGGTTGGTGGCACGAACCGCTTCGGCGTATTTGAGTTTTCCCGTTTTGCCATCGTAATACTGAAAAATGACCTGTGGTTTGGGGTAAGCCACCCAGCGTTCACCATCCACTTCTAGCGGATTGTTGTACACATTATTCAGTTGCACGATGCAATAAGTGGGATGTAGCAAGTTTTCGCGAGGAATGTCTGGTCGAAAATGAGTCGACCAGCGGATGTCGACTTCTCGAGGGCCGTATTTAAATTTGCCGTTGGCAGGACGATCCCCTTCATCGGTCATGAAATGATTGTTCGAGTTCCTGGGGCCGGCAGCGAATTCCCATACGTTGTCGGTGATGCTGCACACAAAACTGTTGTGAAGATCTCCAGTCAGGACAAAAACGGGCTGGTCCAGTTTGTCGAAATGATCAATCAGCATTTCACGTTCGTGATAGAAGACAGTCCAGGCATCATCTTTATTGCTGGTCCTCACTTTTCCGCCGCCGACATGGGGCACCATGAAATTCACAGAGGAGACGACAAAGATAAAGTCGGCCTCACTGTTGGCGACGCCTTCCATCAACCATTTTCGTTGCTCCAGACCGAGCATTGAGATTTTCTTATAGGGATCCTTGGTGTCGTGCATCATTCTCATGCCGCGCGTATCGCACATGAAAAAGTCGCAGTTGGCCATACTCATCTTCCACCAGGAAGGACGACCTAAAGAATAACTGACTTCGCCATCCTGTTTGGGAGGTGGTTCAATCTCCAATTGGTGTTGGTCAATCACTTTGACCACTCGGTAGACGCCGGCGTTCGGATCGCCACCGACTCCATCGAGCGCATTGTCGTTCACGCCGGCCAGTTCACCACCCCAATGAATATGCAGATTCGTCACCTGATTGAAATCGATCTCGGTGAAATCAATGGACTCATCGACAAGAAGATTCTTGCCTCCTAGAACTTTTGCGGTGCTGATCGTGGTCCGTTGGGTATGAGGGTTAGGGTTCGCCCAACCGAGATAGTCGTACCAGGCACGTACACCGACATCGCGGTAGACGGCACGTCGATCACGAAAGCCGACTGTGCCAGCTCCCCAGATATCATTGAGGATTTCATGATCGTCATATGTGAAAAAGCAGGGGACATGCCGATGGAAATTCGTGAGCGTCTGACTTTCATTCAGGTAGTTTTTGTAGTTCTGCCAGACTCCCGGCAAAGTGGGAGCCGCTTGAACGACCGAAGGAAGAGGGCCATTGGATTCATTGATTTGCCATAACCATTGCTCTGGTTTGTAGGCGCGTTGGTTTTCATACAACCAGTCCCCGTTCTGGATCGAAAAGTGAATATCGTCCGCATGCTGTTCGAGTAATGTTTTGAAAGTCGGCGTGCTGGGGCCGGTTCCATGAGACGGAGCTTGGTTGTTGCCGCAAGCAAATTCGAAACTGAAATTGTAAAGTCCTTCAGGATTGAGTTCGCCATCTTTCAAATCATCAGCCTTGGGCAAGGTGCGAAAGGTCCCTTCGCGTCCCGTTCGTTCATGGATGCCCGGCATAACCAGCTTATACCAGTATTTGGTGTTGGGCTTCAGATTGGTCAGTTCGATCCAGCCGGTGTTATCAGTCGTGGAAGAGGTCTGCACCGGGTGAGAGATCTGATCCAGATTGTCGGGAGACTTTCCATAAATAACTGCAAATTCACCGGTAGACTGTGTTCGAGCCCAGACTCCAATACTGCTCGAACTCAGTCTTCCCAGAATGGGGCCGTGTGTCAGGTGATTTTCGAGGGTTCGGCCATCCTCTTTTTCCGTCCCAAAGAGCAGAGGAGAGGTGAGGAAAATCAGTAATAGCCCAAGCTGGCGGAGGAACCGTTGAGACATCAAAGAGGCCTTTTCTAGCAGGAATGTGTGGATCACTATCAGTGGACGCCAGAAAAGTCGGCAAGTCAACGACTGTTTTGGCTGAAGTTACGGAGTCTGTGAACCCGATAAAAACGAGGTGTGTCATTCTCGAACGAGAGAGGGCGTACGCACTTGCGTTTCGCGAAAAATCCGCGATAATCCAATGCGTTGGAATCGTGAAAACGTCCCAGCCGGAGAGATGGCAGAGTGGCCGAATGCGCAGCATTGCTAATGCTGTGTCTGGGTCAAACCGGACCGCGGGTTCGAATCCCGCTCTCTCCGCTCGGTTGATTGCCCTTGAGTCATAACCATATGGCTCAAGGGTTTTTGTATTTCCGAGACGCTCTTGGCGTTCACCTTATTATGGGCGCCCCATTTGTCGCAGCCAACGATAATGTGACTTTACAGCCTCCCCAAACGTGTCGTTTGCCGCATATGTCAGCCCAAAATCATGACACGTTTCCTCAATCACCTCGGCTAGCGCCGGGTAATTGACATGACAGATCTGCGGGAACAGGTGGTGCTCGATCTGGTAGTTGAGGCCTCCGGTGTACCACGTAATCAGCCCATTGTGACGAGCAAAATTGACCGTCGTTTCAACCTGGTGTACGGCCCACGAATTCTCCATGCGGCCGGTGCCATTCTGGGACATGGGAAAATCCGCTTGTTCCACGCAATGTGCGAGCTGGAAGACGACGCTCAACATCAGACCTTGCACGAACGATGCGACGAAGAAAAACAGCAGTACAACGTACCAGGGGTGAAACAAAATCGGAATCACGAGAGCCCACGAGACAAACAGCAGTTTTCCGCCGCAGAAAACCGCTAAATTCCAACCTCTCGGACGCGCAAAACGGTGGTTGCCGATCTGTCCTTTTGCGAGGGCTCGCATGTCATCGTAGAATTGCCATTTGATCGTCAAAAATCCATACAATACCCACAGGTAGAGGTGTTGCAGCCGATGAAACTTGAGCCGATTCTGATGGGGCGACAGTCTACCCAGGACACCCAAATCGATGTCACCGTCGTGCCCGGTAATATTGGTGAAGGAGTGATGGACCAGATTGTGCTTTTGCTTCCAGATGTATGAGCTTCCTCCCAGTAGATCTAACGCCATCGCAGTCAGGTTGTTCAACCATTTGCGATTCGAGTAGGCTGAATGTGCGCCGTCGTGCTGGATGCTAAACCCGATGCACGCCATCACCGCTCCGAGGGAAACCGCGAGTATCAAAGCCTGCCACCAGGTGGTCGCCCAAAAAACCAGCAGTATGTACGAAACAAGAAACCAGGCGAGAATGGTCGCGCTCTTCACGTACATCCCAATACAATCTCGCCGCCTCCTATGCGTGTTGTTGAAGAACTCATCAACTCGTCGCCGCAGCACGGTTAAGAACTCGTCGCCTCCTGAAGCATATTTCAGTCTGACATCGTCTTCGATACTTTGAGTGGTTGTGGTGATGCCGTCGGGGATTGGCATCTGTATAGACCGGATTGACTCTTGGTCCATCCTATGACTTTCCAATAATTGATACGAAGCGAGACCGAGCTACTTTAACAACCACTCACCAGAATCAACACACAACGCACCAGATTACCTCCCTAATTCCTGCGGGGACTCGTTCTTGAAGGCCCAATCGGCACCTGTTTCCGGCCCAGACTGTAATGACTCATCTTTCAATGAGGCGAGAATATTCGCAGGAAATCACGGAAATTCGTGTAAATCGCGGCCATATTTGTATCATTCTGTCCGCCAAACTACTTTTTGCCCCGCTTCCAGATCTTCAGCTCATTTCCCGATTCATCGGGAAGCTTCTGAGGTTGGCAACTTGAGGTTTTTTAGTGTCTGATGGAAGCTCCAATGACTTATGGAGTTTCCGGATGAATTTGCCACGATCTGATTTTGCTGTCATTCTCGTCATCTGCGCCAGTGTCTCGTTAGCCCAAGAGTCTCCGCAGTCAGGCACTCTTCAACTGACTTTGCCTCCTGAAATTTATGCTGTCCAAGGAATTGAAACGAATGTTTTCTTCGACAACATCGTTCTAACGCAGACTCCCGATGAATATCGATTTCAAGTCACTCCCAAACTCGGCCAAACGGATCCGCAGCGTTGGACTTTCCCACCCGAGAAGAATCGTGTTGGAGTTCACAATCTCACATTTACAGTTTCAACTCGAAACGGAAAAGTGGTCGCTTCCAAAGAAACTCGCTTGCGAGTCATTCCTCATGATGCCGGCCAAGAACGCAAGATTAGACTATTGATTGTCGGAGACAGTCTGACACATGCTTCCTTTTATCCCAACGAGATTCATCGCTTACTCTCTTTGCCTGAAAATCCCGCATCGACAATGTTAGGAACACATCAGCCAGCTCGCGCAAAACCGGGGGTGGCACACGAAGGTTATGGCGGGTGGACTTGGGAACGATTTGCCACGAAGTACGAACCGAACCCCGATGGCACCTATCGTAAGCGAAGCAGCCCGTTTGTGTATCTGGGCGAAGATTCCAAGCCGAAACTAGATGTGTCCAGATACATTCGCGAGGAATGTGATGGAATTCCGCCAGATTATGTCATCTTCATGTTGGGGATCAATGATTGCTTCAGCGCGCCCGCCGATGATATTGTCGGCATCGACAAACGCATCGATGCGATGTTTCAGCATGCGGAGACGTTATTGACCGAATTTCATAAAGTCGCACCTCACGCTGAGCTCGGAATCTGTCTGACCACTCCACCGAATTCGAGACAGACAGCCTTTGAAGCAAATTACAAAGATCGTTACCCACGGTGGGGATGGAAACGAATACAGCATCGACTCGTCCAACGACAGATCGAATATTTCGGAAACCAGCAATCTCAAAATCGATTTCTCATCCCGACGCAATTGAATCTCGACCCAATGGCTGGCTATCCTCATAACAACGCCGTCCATCCCAATGAAGCCGGTTACCAGCAAATTGGACAGTCAGTTTATGCTTGGCTCAAGTGGCGATTGTCGGAAGCCGCTCCCTCCAAATAGCTCTGGAACAGACATGATGAATTTGATTGTCAAGCTTGTAAGAGGAGGGGGCGTGACACTCCTCCTACTCATGTCGAATTCGGCGTCTTGTCAAGAACAACTCGATCTGGAATCGGCTGTTAAAATTGCCGAAAAAACAGTCCGGTTCTATCGAGAGCATGTCGGAGTTCAAGGGGGCTACATTTTTGGAGTGAGTGATGATTTAACGCAGCGAGAGGGTGAAAATCGGGTTGGACCGCGTGAAGCCTGGATTGAACCACCGGCAACTCCTGCGGTCGGTATGGTCTATTTGCGTGGTTGGCAAATGACACGACTTTCGATTTTTCGAGATGCGATGCTGGAGACTGCCGACGCGCTCGTTCGTGGACAATTGGAGTCGGGAGGATGGGCGAACAACATCGAATACGATCCGCTGTTGCGGCCCAAGTATGCTTACCGAGTTGATCATCGGACCTCTCTTGATCAACGGTTTAACCGCACCACCTTTGACGATGATAAATCGCAATCCGCACTAAAATTTCTCATGTTGCTCGATCAGGAGCTGATCTTTGAGAACGCATCTCTCCATGAAGCCGCTATGATCGCGCTGGATGCATTTCAGAAGGCGCAATATCCGAACGGTGCCTGGCCGCAACAGTATTCGGAATTTCCCGAACCGAATGAGTATCCGGTCACGAAAGCCCGGTTTCCACAATCATGGAGCCGAGAATTCCCCAAAATCAAATACAGTCAATTTTATACTCTGAATGACAATACGATCTGTGACCTGATCGATCTTATGCTAACAGCGTATTTCGTCTACGAAGACGATCGGTGGCTGACATCGGCGAAACACGGAGGCGATTTTCTGCTGCTCGCACAACTCCCCGAACCGCAACCCGGATGGGCTCAACAATACAACCGCGACATGGAACCGGTTTGGGCACGAAAGTTTGAGCCTCCAGCCATCTCAGGAAGCGAGTCCCAACAAGTCATGCGCACCTTGCTCACTCTCTACGACGTGACGGGTGAAGAAAAATATCTGCGTCCTCTGCCTCGGGTGATTGAATACTATCGTTCACTCCAACTCGATGATGGCCAACTTGCCCGCTTCTATGAAATTGGGACGGACAAACCACTCTATTTCACAAAAGACTACAAACTCGTCTATCGTGACAACGACTTGCCAACACATTATGGATTTAAGGTCAGTTCCAAGATTGACAGCATCGAACGTCAGTATCAGAAACTCAAAGAGCGGGGAGCTTCCCACTCGTCAGTCCTTCAGAACCCCAAGCTTCCGAGGTTGGACGTCTCGCTACGGAAGTCGGCTGAACGAATTGTTGGCCAACTCGACAATCGAGGAGCCTGGGTTGAAGACGGGGAACTGAAAACGTATCCGAAAGACGAACAATCAGGCCGGATCATCAGCACTCAAACCTATCTCAAAAATCTCTCCACACTGATCGATTTTATCAATGCGAGTCTGGAAAAGTGAGCTTCGCAACGATCACCTGACGCTTGGCCCGATCAATCCCGTACAGCACCTTCGGCTGATTCTGATCCCAGGCGATCCCTTGTCCGGTGATGGGAACTTTGATCGTCCGCACGAGTTTTAATGTCGGTCCCGCCTTGGGGATTGCCAATTGATAGAGCTCTCCATGATCATGTCCCGTGCAGTAAAGATATCCTCCCGGTCCCCAGCTTCCGCCCGAGCAACTGTTTGGATCGAAGCGGTCAAGAAGTTCTTTAGGAAAGACATAGCCACCCGTTCGGCGCCATTGTTTGTCGAACTTGACCAGTGAAGTGTAGGTGTGGGGCTTGGAGAAGGGGGTGTTATTATCTTTCCTGGAGTAGTGAGCAAAGACCGCCCACCAACCATCGTTTCGTTGGTCGATCCATGTCAGGGATCCTTCATAAACCCCGAAACTATGCGAACCGATATGATCCAAGGTCGCGGTCTCAAAGATTTCCACCGAACTGGCTTCCGGAAGTTGAGGATAGTTCGAGGATGCGCAATACAGCTTTCCGTCAATAATGATTCCGGCGTTCAAGTGGGTGAGTGGCGTTTCTTTATTTGCTTCCCAGCGTAAAACCCGTTGTCCGGATGTTTTGTCGTATTTTCCAATCACCGAATTCGCGATCGCGTAAAAATGGTGCTGATCGACGGCGACACCCTGGGTCGCTTCGGGAACGTCCCATCGTGTGATCAGTTCGGCGACTGGTTCGTCAGCCGACATCATCTGGGAGTTTGTGATGAATAGCAAAAACAGAATAAAACAGAGAGACTTCATGCAGATTACCTTCTCGAGAAACTGGTATGATGAATCTCACAGTAATCGTTCAAGATCAAATTGGTATAAGATTTCTTTGAAGATTCCATAATGTGAATTCGATAGACTGGCTCTAACGCACTCACTTCAAGAAAGATACTGCAATGCGCCCCGCTTTTCTCACGATGTTGTTTCTGCTCGGCTTGAATCGGTCGCTCTTCGCCGACGACCGTCCGAATATTCTCTGGATCAGTTGCGAAGACACCTCACCACATTTTGGCTGTTACGGCGACGATTTTGCAGTGACCCCCAATGTTGATCGACTTGCAAAGCAGGGGGTTCTTTACACGAATGCTTTTGCTTATACGGGTGTTTGTGCTCCCAGCCGTTCATGTTTGATTACCGGGATGTATCCGTTACGGCTTGGGAGTCAGAACATGCGATCTACCGCACGTCTTCCCGAGCAGATCAAATGCTTTACCGAGTACCTGAGAGACGCCGGCTATTACTGTTCCAATAACTCGAAAGAAGACTACAACTTTCGTCGATCTGAAACGGCATGGGATGATTCCAGCAAGAAAGCCCATTGGCGCAATAGGAAAGAAGGACAACCGTTTTTCTCGATCTTTAATTTTACCGTTTGTCACCAGTCACAGATATTTTGCAGCGAGAAAAAATATCAATCCAACACCAAACGACTCACCGACGAACAACGCCACGATCCCGCGAAAGTCTTTGTGCCTCCGATTCATCCCGATATTCCTGAGTTCCGCAAAGAGTGGGCTCGACATTACGACAATGTGACCGCGATGGATTATCAGGTCGGTGATGTGTTGCAGCAACTTGAAGCAGATGGACTGGATGAGAATACGATTGTCTTTTTCTTTTCCGATCACGGCACCGGTATGCCATCGGTCAAAATGTTTGCCTGGGGGCCAGGTTTGGAAGTCCCGCTGGTCATTCGATTTCCAAAGAAATATCGACATTTGGCTCCCGTCAAACCGGGAGAGACTACAGGTCGATTAGTCAGCTTTGTGGATTTTGGACCGACTGTCCTCAGTCTGGCAGAATTGACAGTCCCGGAATATATGCAGGGGAGGGCGTTCTTGGGCAAACAGAACACTGCTCCAAGAGACTTCGTGTTCGGTGGTAAAGAACGACAGGCTGAGTGTGTTGACACCATTCGATACGTTCGCAATCAAGAGTTTCAATACAATCGCAACTTTCATCCAGAGCTGCCGTTCGGACAGTACATGAGCTACGTCTGGAAACACGACAGCATGAAAGCATGATTTGCTCTCCATCAAGCTGGCCAGTTGAGCGGGCCGCCTGCGAAGTTTTTTGCTGTCCCTAAACTTACTGAAGAACTTTACGACGTGAAAACCGATCCCTGGCAAATCAATAATCTCGCGAACGATGCAAAGTACGCAAGCGTTCTCAAGCGTATGCGGGCAGAATTGAAGTCGCAGATGCTGGCGGCCGGCGATCTTGGTTTATTACCCGAACGAGAAATGCACAGTCGATCCCAATCGTCGACACCTTATGAGATCGCCACACATCCAAATCTCAACCCGTTGCAAGAATTGTGGGACGCGGCGTGGATCGCCAATCAAGGAGACTCCAAAAACATCTCTCAACTGACCAAGATGTTAGCCTCATCCGATTCAGCCATCCGCTGGTGGGGAGCATTGGGACTGGTCACATTGCGAGAACAAGCCAAACTCGTGGAATCGGAACTGAGAGTGGCCCTAAAAGATTCCTCACCCGATGTGCGTATTGCCGCCGCAGAGGCTCTCGTTCAAATCGGGAAAGTTGAACTGTCTCTCCCCGTTTTGAAAGCCTCACTCAACATTGATGATCCCTTTGTACGACTGTCGGCCATGAATCTGATTCAGCGAATTGGTCCTTCCGCCAAGTCACTGATACCCGCAATCAAACAGGCCAACATCAAAAGTGCTCAGCATAAAGACGTGGCTTCGTATGTAGGCCGAATGGTCGAATATGTTCCGGCACAGTTGGAGGAGTAGATTGACGACTCGCTCAGAGGCGTTGAAGCATTTCGAGAGGAATGACATCATTCAAACTTCCTGAACGGAAGCCTTCTGGATCCACTGTGACCTTTTGGAAGCCGAGGGATTTCAAATGTGCTGTGACTTCATTGATCACTTCTGATGCCAGCAATACGGGTAGAGCAGGAGAGGGGACTTCGATGCGAGCCAGATCGTTCTCCATATGTCGAACTCGAAGCTCCTCCAGGTTGAGACGCTGCTTGAGGTAGCTTTCTGCCGCGTCCACTCGGCGGACTCGTTCGGGTGTCACTTCGACACCGTATGCGATTCGACTGGCAAGACAGGGACTTGCCGGCTTGTCCCAGACGGGGAGTTGCCAGTGTTGTGCAAGATCACGGACATCTTGTTTCGTGAAACCTGTTTCGAGGAGCGGACTGTCTACCTGATGGTTTTGAGCGGCTTGCATACCTGGTCGATGATCGCCCCGATCATCGAGATTGGCGCCGTTGAGGATGGCTGTGAAGCCATATTTACTTTGCAAACGCTCAAGTTGCGAATAGAGTTCATCTTTGCAGAAGAAGCAGCGGTTTGGAGCATTTTTCACATATTCGGGGTTCTCAAATTCTTCCGTCCGAACCAATTCGTGTCGAATTCCGATGGAGGCAGCGACTTCGGCAGCGATTTTCAGCTCTCCGCTCGCGAGGGAGGGGCTGACTGCCGTTAAAGCGATGGCCCACTGATCACAGGCTATTTGTGCAGCTTTGGCCACAACCGAGCTGTCTACGCCACCCGAAAATGCCACAGCCACTCGCTCAAACTTCTTAATACGAACGAGCAATTGATCTCGTTTGTGGGCAAGTTCTGGAGAAAGTTGTGTCATCGAAGGAGTGTCCAAACACGGGTATGGAGTCCTCATTTTCGCAGTTCATGGCGGGGATTCCAATCTGCACTCCGTGATTTTCCGGTTTTTTAGCGAACCATTGGGCAGAATATCGGGTTTTTGTGTGGGGAATTGTCATTTAGTCCCGGTTGGCATGATCTGGTATTTCCCCTTATACTATAACGCGAAGAAGAGGCCCGCCTCGACGATCCTGTTTGTCGAGGCTCCCATTTCAAATTGACTCTCTGATGTGAGAGGTGAGACATGCATTTATCTCGACTGTTCCCCTGTTTTCTGGCTTTGTCCCTCACTTTGGTGAGCACGATATCGCTGGATGCTGCTTTGCCACGGGAAACCAAAGAAAAGATTGCTGAAATCCGTGATCAACTTGCGGAGGTCGTAAAACTGGTTCGTGAGGACAAATTCGACGAAGCCAAGAAAGTGATTGATGATTCTGAGACTTCGCTCAATCAAATCACGCAAGAGGCGGGACCCGAGAACGCCAATGATCGTGCGATCGTCGCGGCTCAGAAATATCTGTTAGATCAGAAAGGGCGATTTCTGAAAGAGAAAGGTGTGAGTTTCTCCACGGATATTGCTCCACTGTTCAACGATAACTGTTCGCGCTGTCATATCGATCGTCAGTCGGGTGGGTTGAGTCTGGAAAGTTATGCTGCGATGGGTCGCGGAGGAACGAACGGCCCGCTGTTGATTCCGGGTAATTCACGTCGCAGTCTTTTAATGGGCAAATTGATTCATCCCGATGATGCTCAACGCATGCCTCGAAACGGAACTCAGTTTTCCAATGATGATTTGTTACTCATCTCCACGTGGATTGATGCGGGCGCTAAATATGATGGCAAAGACCCTCAAATGTTACTTGGTGATGTGATTCGTGCGGCCAACCGACCGGGGATGGCAAAGATTGATATTCCAAAGGCGACCGGTGCCGAAACCGTTTCCTTTACAAAAGACATCGCGCCGTTTATGAGTCGTTTATGTCTCGGTTGTCATAGCGGCAACAATCCCAGTAGTGGACTCTCCCTGGAAACCTTTGAACGTTTGATGGAAGGGGGAGACAGCGGTCGTGTGATCATTCCGGGAAATCTGGAAGGAAGTCGCTTGTTTCGCCTCGTCGGAGGGTTGGAAAATCCTCGGATGCCACAAGGTCAGGCCCGCATCACACGGCAGAACTATGAGGACCTGAAAAAATGGTTTGAAGAAGGGAATAAGTTCGATGGAGACGATATCAAAACACCTCTTCGTCAATTGATACCTTCTGTTGACGAAATGAAATCAGAAGAACTCGCGAAACTCTCACCCGAAGAGTGGGAAGAGCTGCGAATTGAGCGAAGTGAAGAACAGTGGAAACGAACACTCCCCAAGGAGAACGGAAGTCGCATCGAAGGAAAAGACTTCTTGATCTGGGGGAATGCCAGTGCCGAGCGAATGAATCAGGTTGATCAACTCGCCAATAAGCAGTTCACTCAGCTCAAAGCGATGTTCAAAGATGAAGCCAAAGAGCGAACCTTCCCCGGTCGATTAACGATCTTCCTGTTCAAGGATCGTATTGGCTACGAAGAGTTTTTGTTCACGATTGAGCGTCAACGCCCGGAGCAGTCAATCATCGGTCATACAAAGATCACTCCCTCATTGGAAGATGCTTACATTGCCCTGGAAGATGTCGGCGATAACCCCGAGGATGGCCGGATGAATTTGGAAACGAGTCTGGTGACTCAATTGACCAATGCCTACCTGCAAAAGTCCGGGGATGACTTACCAGAATGGCTGACAAGAGGGACGGGTTTGTATCTGGCTTCCCAATCTGGTGGGGCAGAGTATTTCAAATCGTTACCTCCCATCGCTGTCGAAGCCCTGACGAAAGTGCAGCGACCACAACAAATCTTCGCGGACGGCGCATTTGAACCTTCCGAAGAAGCCGCGGTCGGTTACACCTTGGTCTCGTTCCTGATCAGAAATGGTGGAGCTGGCAAATATGGGCAATTCATCGCGCGTTTGAGAAACGGAAGTAGTGTCGATGCCGCGTTGACTGCCGTCTATCGGGCCAATGCCCAATCGATCGCGCTGGCTTATGCACAGGCTCTAAATTAGTCGGATCGACTCGGCTTCTCATTGTGGGCAAATGATCCGCAATCGGATAAAATTTACCTGCCGACAGCCCTTTGATTTCAAAGGGCTGTCGTTTTTTTGGGAAACAGATTGAGACAGATTATGTCCACGGATGTGGTGATTGTAGGAGGAGGAGTGATCGGTCTTTCGCTTGCCTGGCAACTGGCAGGGGAGGGGAGGGGAGTGACTGTCCTCGATAAGCAGCAGACTGGTCAAGAAGCCTCTTGGGCGGGAGCGGGAATTCTTCCTCCCGGACATCTTCCCGGTGCCAAAACTCCCTTCGATCGACTCAGGGCTCTTAGCGTGGAAATGTGGGACAAGTATTCGACGCAGCTTCACGAAG